>ENA-OPML01000174-OPML01000174.1-human-gut-metagenome-genome-assembly--contig:-NODE-174-length-9532-cov-2.215891_pt1 | contig 9532 bp, 7 predicted proteins | sample MGYA00241526_ERZ501749 | MGnify/ENA primary metagenome ERZ501749 (study PRJEB25962, sample SAMEA2042647) | human gut metagenome | biome: human gut; feature: human-associated habitat; material: faeces... | reverse complement strand
TAACCCGCTGATAAATAGTGGGGACGCTGTATTGGTGGTTTACAATTAATGAGGCAATGAAACGAAATCATAAGCAGTGGGCTGAGATGGTTTTGCTGGGCATTAAACAACGACTCCATGAATGTGGAAAAATAGAATAAACTTTATACTCTTCTTCCTGGGTTTGGGGATGATGATCAATAAAAATGAAATTAAATTTTAGTCAAGTTATGGTATAACCTCCACTGGCATTAGCTGGTGGAGGGCTAAGTCTCATATACGGATAGGTAATATGAGGTGATACCGAATAATAACCATAAATTTATGTGTGGAATAGTAGGATATATAGGACAAAACGAAGCATATCCAGTCCTGATAGCAGGACTGAAGAAACTTGAATATAGAGGATATGACAGTGCTGGAGTAGCACTCGTCAATGGAGAGGATAAGCTCAATGTCTATAAGACAAAGGGCAAGGTGGCAAACTTGGAAGAACTCGCAGCAGACAAAGACTGCGGAGGCCATATCGGTATAGCCCACACCCGATGGGCAACACATGGCGAACCGTCAGCCGAAAATGCACATCCCCATGTCAGTATGAGTGGTGACCTGGCTTTGGTACATAATGGCATCATCGAGAACTACCAGGTACTGAAAGAACAAATCATAGCACGCGGTTATCAGTTCAAGAGCACAACAGATACCGAGGTGCTGGTACAGTTGATAGACTCATACTATCAGCAGAATGGCAAAGATTTGGTGTCAGCCGTTTGCCAGTCACTGAATGATGTAGTGGGCGCCTATGCCATAGCAGTCATCGAATGCAAGAACCCCACTCACATTGTGGCAGCCCGCCAGTCAAGTCCATTGGTGGTAGGCGTAGGAGCCGACAAGCAAGACTTCTATATCGCCAGTGATGCCACTCCTATCGTAGAATATACCGACCAGGTAGTCTATCTCGAAGACGGTCAGATAGCAGAAATCAGAATCGGTAAGGATATAGAGATGATCAATCTCAACCATAAGTTATGCGATTATGACATCAAGACCGTAGATCTCGACATCTCCAAACTCAGCAAGGGAGGCTTCGACCATTTCATGCTGAAAGAGATCTACGACCAGCCCCAGTGCCTGAAAGACTGTATGAGTGGTCGCCTGTTTGCGGATAAGGACAATCCATCCAACAACCACATCGTGTTGTCAGCCCTTACAGACTATAAAGACCGACTCATGTCAGCCAAGCATATCATCATCGTGGCATGCGGAACCAGTTGGCATGCAGCCCTCATCGGCAAGCAGCTCATAGAGAAGATGTGTCGCAAGCGAGTAGATGTAGAGTATGCAAGCGAGTTCCGTTATGGCGAACCCGTCATCGAATCCGATGATGTAGTGATAGCCATAAGCCAGAGTGGCGAAACTGCCGATACCTTGGCAGCCATTCAACTTGCCAAGCAGCACGGAGCATTGATCTTCGGCATCGTCAATGGCGTAGGATCATCCATCGCCCGAGAAACAGATACCGGCATCTATATTCATGTAGGACCCGAGATAGGAGTAGCGAGTACCAAGGCCTTCACCGGTCAGGTCACCGTCCTTACCCTCTTTGCCTTGGCGTTAGGTCACGAGCTTGGCACCCTTTCCGAAAAAGACTATGTAGAGACCATCGCCGAGTTGGCAGAGATACCCGGCAAGATGGAGAAAGTGTTGGAGCAGACGCCATCGATATCCCGACTGGCGAAAGTATTCACCTATGCACATAATTTCCTCTATCTCGGTCGAGGATTCAACTATCCCGTAGCCTTAGAGGGATCCTTGAAGCTAAAGGAAATCAGCTATATCCATGCCGAGGGCTATCCTGCAGCCGAGATGAAACATGGTCCGATAGCCTTGGTAGATACCGATATGCCGATCGTATTCCTTGCCACTCATCACCAGCTGTATGAGAAGATCATCAGCAATATGCAGGAAGTAAAATCCCGCAACGGACGCATCCTGGCTATTGTTACCGAAGGCGACAAACAAGTCAAGGCGATAGCCGATTCTGTGATAGAAGTACCGCAGACCCTCAATGCATTGGTACCTCTTCTCAGCGTTGTTCCCCTGCAGATACTTGCGTATTATGTGGCAGTAGATAAGGGATTGAATGTAGATATGCCAAGAAATCTGGCAAAGAGTGTAACGGTAGAATAAAGGCAGAATAAATCCAAATCCTAAAGGACATAGTTAAACATAATCATAGAATCTATGAATAATTTCAAAGATATAAAAGTAGCCGTAGCCGGAACAGGCTACGTCGGTCTGAGCATAGCCACGCTGTTGTCTCAGCACCATCATGTAACAGCTGTAGATGTAATCCCCGAAAAGGTAGAGAAACTCAACAATAGAGTTTCACCCATACAGGACGATTACATTGAGAAGTATCTGGCAGAGAAGAAACTGAATCTGGCAGCAACCCTTGATGGCAAATCAGCTTATGCTGATGCTGACTTCGTGGTGATAGCTGCACCAACCAACTATGACCCGGTAAAGAACTACTTCGATACAACCCATGTCGAAGAAGTGATAGACCTGGTATTGGAAGTGAACCCAGACGCTGTGATGGTCATAAAGAGCACCATTCCTGTAGGCTATACCCGAAGCCTTTACCTGAAGTATGCCAAGAAGGGCGTCAAGAAGTTCAATCTCCTTTTCTCCCCAGAGTTCCTTCGTGAAAGTAAGGCTCTCTACGACAACCTCTACCCAAGCCGTATCATCGTAGGCTATCCCAAGATTATCGACCGCCCCGAGTTTGCTGAGGAAAACGAAGCAATCATGCAGGTAACAGATGTTGAGAAGTTGAAAGAAGCAGCCAAGACTTTTGCTGCACTCTTGCAGGAAGGTGCCATCAAGGAAAATATCGATACACTCTTTATGGGCATGAAGGAAGCCGAGGCAGTGAAACTCTTCGCCAATACCTATCTTGCCCTTCGCGTAAGCTATTTCAATGAGCTTGACACATACGCTGAGGTCAAAGGTCTTGATACCAAAGCTATCATAGAAGGTGTAGGTCTCGATCCTCGTATCGGCACCCACTATAACAATCCCTCATTCGGCTATGGTGGTTATTGTTTGCCAAAAGATACCAAACAGCTTTTGGCAAACTATGCCGATGTTCCTGAAAACCTCATAGAGGCCATCGTAGAGAGCAACCGCACACGCAAAGACTATATCGCCGATGCAGTATTACAGAAAGCAGGCTGGTATAGCTATTCCGAGAACAACCAGTTTGGTGCAGAGGTAAATTCATGCGTCATTGGTGTCTATCGCCTCACGATGAAGTCCAACTCCGACAACTTCCGCCAGTCTGCCATTCAGGGAATCATGAAACGCATCAAGGCAAAGGGCGCAGAGGTTATCATCTACGAGCCGACACTTGAAGACGGTAGCACTTTCTTCGGCAGCAAGGTCGTTAACAATCTGGATGCCTTCAAGACGGAAAGCCATGCAATCATCGCTAACCGCTATGACGCATGTCTGGATGATGTAAAGGATAAGGTTTACACACGAGATATATTTAGAAGAGATTAACCTATTAAAATAGGGTAGAAATGAAAACAATAACAGTACTACCTAACAATGAAATCAAGTATGTAAAGTCTATCATTTTCATGGTAGAACTTTTTGGAAGGCTATATACTGGTAAAATTGTGTATAAAAGAGAACCTTCTGACAATTACAAAATGGATGAAAGCAAACGCTCTTCAATAGATAAAATGATGTGCGATTATCCTGAAGAATGTTATCCGTCAGATATCATAGACACACTTATTTTAGAAGGAGTACGTAAGAAGTATCCTTCTGCACAGGTTCATACTCATCTGATGTTATTTGGCTGTGACAAGGAGCGAATGGTGGCAGAATTGGCTTCTTATGCAACTGTTTCATTTCAGATAAATATCCAGCCACGTATAGACGATATATCGATGCTGTTGTAAAGAGTGGCAAGACGTCTTGGCGTGTATTTACTAAAGTGTTACCACTTTATTTGACGAATTCAAAGGATACTACCCTATTCCAAAACGAAGGCTCTTTCATTTACTATGACTTGGACAGAGAACAAGACATGATTAGTCTTGAACCTCAACTTTTAAGTGAGGTCACTGTGTTTTAGTCATACAACTTGACATTATAAGACAACCTGTATTTATGATTATTAAAACATTATATCATTAGTATCCCGTTAAACTCGGGATCAGTTAAATATTATTCAAATAGCCCTTTAAAAGGAGGACTATATAGTTCTTTGATATTGTGATGTTGACTTTGAATATAGCTGTTATTTAAATGATGCAGCTAAGTAACAAATTCAAATCGTCGCACCATTGAAATCTCTGGCAAAAGGCTGTATTTCAATTAATTCAAAGAGCGGTTAGTCCACTTTAACGTTACAGTAGTGATTTGACATAATCAAAGATTACAATGTTATCTTCCAATAAGGTTTACTAAGTATATATTCAAAATTATTTATGTCACAAATATCAGATAACAATAGGTGGATAGCGAAGTAACTTTTATATGGTATGCTAATGGTATTAAGTAATTTCAATTTATAAAAATCATGAAACGTCAGTCGAATATAGAATTATTAAGATGCTTGTCCATGTTTATGGTGTTGCTTTTGCACTCTTCTTTCTTGGCATTTGGCATGCCTGATAGTGAAGCTGTGCAAAGCAATCCGTGGCTCTGGGGGGGGTAGGATAGCGCAACAAGGTATAGGTATTGTTGCTGTTAATGTCTTTGTCTTAATCTCTGGTTGGTTTTCTATAAAACCTAAGAAGGAAAGCATTTGTAGCTTCTTATTTCAGATAGCATTCTTGCAAGTATTAAGTTTTGTAGTGTTTGTATCCGTAGGGCTTGTTGAATTTAACAAAGAGGGCATAAAGAATTTAATGATGCTAAAACCTTCCCAAGGTTGGTTTATCAAGGCTTACTTACTACTTTATATAATATCCCCAGTATTGAATGCCTTTGTAGAGAATACGTCAAAGCGTAATTTGAGAAATGTACTTATTGCTTACTGGGGTTTCTTGATTAGTTTAGGCTGGGTGTTTGATGCAACTGACTATATCAACAACGGGTATTCTATTGTTTCCTTTGTGGGCTTGTATCTCTTAGCTCGTTATATGAAGGTATGGAATCCCCAATGGGTAGGCAAGGATAAAATGAAGGATATTTCAGTTTATATTCTGTGTTGTGTAGGCTTCTTCTGTGTGATCTTTTTCGGAGGACTGCAGGGATTAAGTAAAACTTCTTATTTTGCGTGGAAACTTTGTAGCTATGTGAGCCCTTTTACAGTGATAGGTGCAATATCATTGCTGCTATTTTTCTCTAAACTCAAAATGAATTACAATGCCTTTGTTAACTTATGTGGCAAAGGTTGTTTCGCCGTCTATTTGCTTCATGGTTTATGGGGATATTGGTTTGATACATTAAAATATATAAATACAAATTATAGTGGAATTATCTATATATTGTCGTTACTCTCTTTCATGCTAATCGTTTATTTCGGTAGCATCTTTGTTGATCTGTTAAGGATTAGAGTTTGGACAGTGGTAGAGCAATTAATAAAGCACAAATTAGTAAAATTCAAAATTGGTTAGAATAACAATTGATAATTATTTATGTCACAAATATCAGATAATAACAAAAAAATAGCGAAGAACACCATTTTCATTTATTTCAGACTCTTTACTACAATGATTATAGGTCTGTACTCTTCTCGTATAGTCCTACAAGTATTGGGTGTTTCTGACTTTGGTATATTCAGCGTCGTTGGTGGCGTGTTGGCGATGTTCACTTTCATAACAGCATCTTTAGGTGCTGCCACGTCTCGTTTCTTTAATGTAGAAATGGGCAAAGAGCATGGGGATGTCAATAAGATATTCAACGTAAACCAGTTGCTTCATGTCGTATTGGCTGCAATCATATTCATACTTGCAGAAACGATAGGTCTATGGTATATATACCACAAACTTGTATTGCCAGAAGGTAAGCTAATGGACGCATTGTTTGTGTACCATGTTTCTATTATAACAGTATGTTTAGGTATAGTAAACGAGCCATATAGCAGCTTGTTTTCCGCACATGAGAAGTTTGGTTTTCTTACTACTTTTGATATTGCTAATACCCTCTTCCGTTTTGCTTGTGTGTTAGCATTGTTATACCTGCCAGGCAATAGCTTAAGGTATTACTCTATTATAATGAGTTTAACCACAATTAATACATTCCTTGTTTTCCATGTCTATGCAGCCCATAAGTGGCCGCATATTATTAAGTTGCGTTTCATAAAGGGATGGAACAACTATAAACCATTGCTTTCTTTCAGTGGTTGGAATCTGTTGTCTACAGTTTCTTTTATGGCTCGATCATCAGGAAGCGATTTGTTGTTGAACTCTTTCTTCGGTACAGCAGTTAATGGTGCATACGCTATCAGCCGTTCAGTAAACAATTATGTTAGTACCTTCGCTGCAAATTTTGACGTTGCATCCGGCCCGCAGATTATTCAGTCATACAGTTCTGGAAACACCGAGCGTTGTAATTACCTTGTGAATAAATTAGGTCGCTTTTCATTATTGCTTTTTGAAGTAGTTTTTTTCCCTCTTTATATAGAGTTGGACTTCATCTTGCATCTTTGGCTTGGAAATGTCCCCGATGGAGTTCTTACATTCTGTCAGATTAATCTGATTCTGTGTGGAATATCTTTGAGTTGTGGAGGCTTTTCGCAACTTATCAGTGCTTCAGGCAAGATAAAGTGGTTTAAGATCGAAATAAGTTCCTTCTTTCTCGTTTGTATCCCGATAGGATATGTTCTGTTCAAGTTAGGTTACTCTCAGTATTCTTTGTTGATTCTGTTTATAATAGCCGATTTGTTACAACGAGCAGTTCAAATGGTTTTGTTAAAGACGATATTGAATTTCGATTCAATACAATATATGAAAGAATCTTATGTTAAACCAATAGTCATAGCTATAATTATGAGCGTGCTTTTGTTTGGTTATTCTTATCTTGATATAACGAACACTTTTGTACGTTTACTCTCTATCGTGGTTTGTTTTATCATCACTACTTCAATAGTTTACTATATAGGTCTGACTTCTGGTGAAAAGACAAAGGTTGTAAGTATGTTGAAGAATAAAATATTGAAACATGGTTAACATTAATATTTTAGGCGATTTCTGTGTCAAGACCCTTAATGGTCTTGCTATAGGTGAGGAGTTACAAGGCATATTGAATGCTGGAGATATAAATGCATTAAATTTTGAAGCACCAATCTCTGTTCCCAATGCAAAACCTATTTTGAAGAGTGGACCATCCTTATGTCAGGATCCTCAAGCCCCTTGTTTTTTGAAAGATCACAAGTTCAACTTGTTTAGTTTAGCCAATAATCATGCAATGGATTTTGGTGAAGACTCGTCGGCCAAGACGATGAATGCTTTTGGCGAATCCGCAACATTAGGAAGTGGACATTGGAACGAGGCTTATCAATATAAAGTGTTTATAATCGATGGTCTTCGTATTGCTTTCCTTGCACTCACCCAATACGAGTTTGGAGTTTTAGGCGAAGAACGATTTGATAAATACGGCACAGCATGGCTGTGCCATCCGGTTGTAGACGAACTGATATTGGCTGCAAAACACGAAAACGATTATTTGATAGTCCTGCCTCATGCCGGTTTAGAGCATTTTGATTATCCTTTGCCTGAATTGTGTACCTTATACCGCCACTTTATTAATATAGGTGCAGATGCCGTCATCGGCAATCATCCGCATGTCCCGCAGCCATGTGAGCAATATAAAGGACGTTCTATAATATATAGTTTGGGCAACTTTGTGTTTGATACGCTTTCACCACAAAACAGTTGGTGGTATTATGGGCTTATGGCGCAAATATGCGTTAGCAAAGAGACAATCAATGTTAATGTTCAGCCAATATCGTTTGATAAAGAAAAAAGAACTGTTGATTGTTGTAAGAGCGATGTTTTGAACAATCATTTGGCTTCCATTAACCGTGTTTTTGGGGATACTGACGCTTACATCCAGACTGTAAACAACCATTGCTTAAACTTAGAGTTTCTGTATGATTACCAATTTGAATGCAGTGGATACATCAGACCGAATATCAGAAAGTATTCTAAGGCCATTTGGCACCGATTTAAAGAAAAAATTACTAAGAAAAAATAGTAGAATACAACCTCGCACCTTATATTAACAATCTCAGATGCGAACCACATAGGTGGGTTATGTCAAGAATATATGAATTAAAAAAGTAATTTAGAAGAATATGATAAACAATTTAGTTCCTAGAATAAAGAACAGACTGGCAAGAGAATGGAATGAGTTCCTTGTCGATCATTTTACAAAGCATGTGCTCTCAAAGTATTGGTATCGTGATTTCAATTATCATTTAGATTGGAACAATCCTAAAGATCTGAACGAAAAGATACAATGGCTTATTCTAAACTCAGATACATCAGAATGGACTCGACTGGCTGATAAGGTTGCTGTGCGAGATTATGTAAAAGAGAAAGGACTTGCACATATGTTGGTTCCGATGTTAGGAGCATGGAAGAATGCTAGAGACATCGACTTTGATAGTCTTCCGAACAAGTTCGTACTGAAATGCAATCACGATAGTGCTTCTGTAAAAATCTTAGACAAAACCGTAGGTTTCGACAAGGAAAAGTTGATTGAAGATTTCAACAACAAGCTTCGTGTGAAGTTCGGCTATTTGAGTTGCGAACCTCATTACAACAAGATACCACCAATGGTTATGGCAGAAGAGTTTCTTAAACTCGATGGTGCTGGAATATCATCTACACCTATCGACTATAAGATTTGGTGTTTCAACGGTGAGCCATGCTTCGTTTGGGTGGCATATAACCGCGACAATGTTAATGGGCATGTTGAGGTCGAGCAGTACGACTTAGACTGGAACTATCATCACGAATGGGGACGTTTTACAAACCATTATAGAGATGGTGGCGGCAAGGTTCCGTGTCCAAAGTCTTTTAACGAGATGTTGGAGGCTGCAAAAATCCTTTCAAAAGGATTCCCTGAGGTTAGAGTCGATTTCTATGACGTTGCCGGTAAGGCATACTTCGGCGAGATGACATTCACTTCTGACTGTGGAAGAATGCCATTTCTTAATAAAAATTTCTTGTCACAGGTAGGAGAGAAAATCGATTTATCCCTGGCCACATTAAAAAAATAACAGATGAAAACCCCGATAGTATACACACTGATTAGTTCCGAGAAAGATTACTTCTTGGAGGAGCTGTGGGTGTCGCTCTATTCTCTTCGCCAGTTCCATCCAGAGGTGACGGTCAACGTGCTGGTGGATGAACCGACGAAGAAGTACGTGGAGAGATTCCCTGAACTCTGCTGCATGATAACTAACATCGTTGTTGTGCCGGTGCCGGAGAACTATAATGCCAAGCAACGTTCACGAGTTATCAAGACCACGGTGCGCAATGTGATTGACGGCGCATACCTCTTCATTGATACTGATACAGTT
>ENA-OPML01000171-OPML01000171.1-human-gut-metagenome-genome-assembly--contig:-NODE-171-length-9558-cov-2.161423_pt1 | contig 9558 bp, 5 predicted proteins | sample MGYA00241526_ERZ501749 | MGnify/ENA primary metagenome ERZ501749 (study PRJEB25962, sample SAMEA2042647) | human gut metagenome | biome: human gut; feature: human-associated habitat; material: faeces... | reverse complement strand
GCTTAGTATAAATTAATTTTTACGACTTACTTAACAACAAGAAAAAATAATCAAGCTTATTTTGTATTGTCTTTTAATTGCATTACCTTTGCAGAACGAAACAATACAACATAAAGATGCCAGAGATATCAGTTCGAGGGCTGGAGATGCCCGAATCACCAATCAGAAAGCTTGCACCCCTTGCTGCTGCAGCAAAGAAGAAGGGCGTGAAAGTGTATCATTTGAACATTGGTCAGCCCGACCTGCCCACACCGCAGGTGGGTCTCGACGCGCTTAAGCACATCGACCGCAACATATTGGAATATTCGCCGTCGCAGGGCTACCTGTCTTACCGCGAGAAACTTGTCGGCTATTATAAGAAATATAACATTAACGTAACGGCAGACGACATAATAATAACCTCGGGAGGTTCAGAGGCTGTGCTCTTCGCGTTCATGTCATGTCTGAACCCTGGCGACGAGATTATTGTGCCAGAACCCGCTTATGCCAACTACATGGCGTTTGCCATTTCGGCGGGCGCAAAAATACGCACCATTGCCACAACCATAGAAGAGGGCTTCTCGCTGCCCAAGGTGGAGAAGTTTGAGGAGCTGATCAATGAGCGCACACGCGCCATCATGATCTGTAACCCCAATAACCCAACGGGTTATCTCTACACGCGCCGCGAGATGAACCAGATCCGTGACCTTGTGAAGAAATATGACCTCTACCTCTTCTCCGATGAGGTGTATCGCGAGTATATCTACACTGGCTCACCCTACATCAGCGCCTGCCACCTTGAGGGCATAGAGCAGAACGTCATACTTATCGACTCGGTGTCGAAACGTTACAGCGAGTGTGGCATCCGTGTGGGTGCTCTCATAACTAAGAACAAAGAGGTGAGAGCCGCCGTGATGAAGTTTTGTCAGGCTCGTCTCTCGCCACCGCTCATCGGACAGATTGTGGCTGAGGCATCGCTCGACGCACCGGAAGAATATTATCGCGACGTCTATGACGAGTATGTGGAGCGCCGTAAATGCCTGATCGACGGTCTGAACCGCATTCCCGGTGTCTACTCGCCCATACCCATGGGAGCGTTCTACACCGTGGCACAGCTTCCTGTTGACGACTCGGAGACGTTCTGCCGTTGGTGTCTGGAAGAGTTTCAGTATGAGGGCGAAACCGTCATGATGGCTCCCGCCACAGGCTTCTACACAACGCCCGGAGCTGGAATAAACCAGGTGCGCATAGCTTATGTCCTGAAAAAAGAAGATCTGGAACGCGCCCTTGTGGTGCTGCGTAAGGCACTTGAGGCTTACCCCGGACGTAAAGAGCCGCAGTCATGAACCTGCCTTATTTCTTAGCACATCGCATATATGCCCAGAACGACGACAAGCGCAAGGTGTCGCGTCCTGCCATCCGCATTGCCACTATCGGGGTGGCGATAGGACTTGCCGTGATGATTGTGAGCGTGTGTGTGGTGCTTGGCTTCAAACATGCCATCCGCGACAAGGTCATCGGCTTCGGCAGCCACATACAGGTGGCAGAATATAACGCTTTGATGGGTGGCGACGGCAGGGCTGTGCAGATGGACGACTCTGTCATGAGCGTGCTCTCCCACATCCAGGGCGTGAAGCATGTGCAGCGGTTTGCCTATCGACAGGGCATACTTAAGACCGATGACGATTTTCTTGGCGTCATGTTCAAAGGCGTAGGTCCTGAGTTTGACTCAACCTTCATCCACAAAAACATGGTTGAAGGCAGCATACCACACTTCTCCGACAAGACATCGGGCAACAAGCTGCTCGTCTCTAAGAAAATGGCAGACAAGCTGCATCTCAAGACCGGATCGCGGCTCTTCGCCTATTTCATTGACTATACTGGCGTGCGCATGCGCAGGTTCACCATATCGGGCATCTACCAGACCAACCTCACGCAATATGACAACACCATCTGTTTCACAGACCTGCACGCGGTGGCAAAGCTCACCGGCTGGCCTGCTGACGTGGCAGGAGGTGCTGAGCTTACAATAAACAACTTTGAACAGCTCGACGATGTGGAGCGAACCGTCATAGCAAAGGTTAACCGCACGACCGACCATTATGGCAATACCTTCGCTTCGAAGACCATAAAGGAGGTGAGCCCGCAGATCTTCTCATGGCTTAGCCTGCTTGACCTCAACGTGTGGATCATCCTTGCCATCATGATGTGTGTGGCTGCCGTGACCATGATATCGGGTCTGCTTATCATCATTCTTGAGCGCACGCAGATGATCGGACTGCTCAAGGCGTTGGGCGCGGGTAATGCTACTGTGCGCCACACGTTTATGTGGTTCTCTGCCTTCATTATTAGTCGCGGATTGCTGTGGGGCAACATTGTAGGTTTAGGTCTTGTGGCTCTTCAATATGTCACCGGACTTGTGAAGCTCGACCCCGCAACCTATTATGTTAGCACTGTGCCAGTGGAGGTTAACCTCCTTTACGTCGTGTTGCTGAACATCGGCACATTAATAATAAGTCTTTTTGTGCTCATCGCCCCGAGCTATCTCATATCCCACATCCACCCTGCCAAGACCATGAGCTACGAGTGATGTGAGGCAATGACAATGTGAGAAAACAAGCTCGTTTTTATATCAGTCCCCATTTGTGGCATTTTTATCTTTAAAACTACCACAAATGGGGACTAATTGTATATTGAAAGAAAAATATTGCACAAAACTTTTTGCGATGTGCAAATTAGGTAGTATCTTTGCACTAAATTTACAAAAATGTGCAATGGAAAGAAATCCAAGTTTCAACTTCTTAATTGAACAAAGTATAATAAAGAACTGGGATCAGGATGCCCTTACCGACTATAAGGGAGCCACTCTACAGTTTCATGATGTGGCTCGAAAGATAGAAAAGCTGCACATTGTGTTCGAAAATAGCGGGCTCATGCCAGGTGACAAGGTGGCGCTGTGCGGTCGCAACAGCAGCCATTGGGCAGTTGCCTTTCTCGCTGTGTTGACCTACGGCGCCGTGGCGGTGCCTATACAGCATGAGTTTACTCCCGACCAGATTTATAACATTGTCAACCATAGCGATTCCAAACTGCTGTTTGTGGGCGATGTGGTTGCCACGACGATAGATGCTGATCAGATGCCCTCATTGGAGGGTGTCGTCTATTTGCCTGATTTCTCGCTTGTGGTGTCGCGTAGCGAAAAACTAACCTATGCACGCGAGCATCTAAACGAGATGTTTGGACATAAATATCCCAAATATTTCCGCAAGGAGCATGTTAACTATTACAAGGAGCAGTCGCCCGACGAGTTGGCACTCATCAACTATACCAGCGGCACAACAGGTTTCTCCAAGGGTGTGATGCTCCCTTATCGTGCTTTGTGGGGTAATCTCGACTTTGTGCTTGATGGTCTTGGTCCACACATAAAGAGCGGCTCTAACATCGTGAGCATTCTGCCCATGGCCCACATGTATGGCATGTCGTTCGAGTTCTTCTTCGAGTTCCTGCATGGCTGCCATATCTTTTATCTCACACGCGTGCCCAGTCCGGCAATCATAGCCCAGGCGTTCTCTGAGGTTAAGCCTGCCGTCATCATTGCCGTGCCGCTTGTCATCGAGAAGATCATCCGTAAGAAGGTGTTCCCAAAGATACAGAACAATCGCATGCGTCTGCTCCTTAACATGCCTGTGCTCAACCGTAAGGTAAACCAGAAGATCTGTGAGCAGGTCAAGAACGCATTTGGCGGACGCTTCTATGAGATCATTATCGGTGGTGCTGCATTCAACCAGGAGGTGGAACAGTTCCTCAAACGTATCAACTTCCCTTATACCGTGGGTTATGGCGCTACCGAGTGTGCGCCGATTATCTGCTATGCCGACTACCACGATTTCGTGCCCGGCTCATGCGGCAAGCCTGTGGTCCACATGGAGGTGCGCATCGACAGCGAAGACCCTGAGAACGTGCCTGGAGAGATTCTTGCTCGCGGCTTGAACGTGATGCTTGGCTACTATAAGAACGAGGAGGCCACACGCCAGACGCTCGACAAGGACGGCTGGTACCACACCGGCGACCTTGGTACGATGGATGCCAACGGCAACGTGTTCATAAAGGGCCGTTCAAAGAACATGCTGCTCAGCGCCAACGGTCAGAACATCTATCCCGAGGAGATTGAGGACAAACTCAACTCGATGGCGCTCGTTAACGAGAGCATCGTCATTCAGCAGGGCGACAAGCTCGTGGGCTTGGTACATCCCGACTATGATGAGGCCAAGGGCATGCGTCTGACCAACGACGACATTGTTGCCGTGATGGAGCAGAACCGTCAGGAGCTCAACGCCGAGATGCCTGCTTACAGCAAGCTCTCTACAATAAAGATACAGGAAGAAGAGTTTGAGAAGACTCCCAAGAAGAGCATCAAACGCTATCTCTATCAGAATGTTTGATTTGTAAGTTGACAAGTTGACAAGAATATTTGCCTTGCTTATTTTGGTTTGCTATGATAGAAAGCCCAGCAGCTTTTTCTGTTTTAACGATATAAAAATAAACCCAAGTGTGCAGTTTCAATCAGCACGCTTGGGTTTTATGTTTTCCCTTTTATACCGATAGTTTTCCTGTTTTCGTCATTGGGACACCCAAATTTCAAGATTGGGTGGCCATATCGATCAAATCATAAAGTTTACGTTGTTCCTCATCCATTCCAAGTATCCTCTCCACGGCCTGCTTGGATCGAGCATGAATGTAGCTGATAGCATACATGTTCTTTGCAAGTTCCTGCGCACGATGTATGGTTATGTCCGATTTGGCAGCCTTCAATATTCTTTCCAACTCCAACAATATCGTGTAGGCCGTGAAGCAAATACAGATGTGTCCCTCAATGCGGTTACGTAGTCTGTGGTATATCGGACGGACAGCCAAGTCAAATTTGTTAAAACGGAAGGCGCGCTCGATAAACCACAAATTGCCATACGAATCGATGACTTCCTCCGGTGTAAGTCTTGTATTGGTGACGTAGCCTTTTATGCCGTCCCATACGGCATCCGCTTCAAACTTGGCCATATCGATGCTTACATCGACAGTACCGTCAAGCCTGAGGTACTTGTTATACCCCCTATTGTTGATGTTTTGCTTTGTAAGCTTTCCGCTTTTTACTTTTTTCTGTAGCCTTGCCAATCCCTTCTCACGCATTCTCTTGTCCTTGTGTGCTCTTTTCTCCGATGAGGACAATATCAGACGCACTCCATTGCCCTTATCGACCTCTTTGATGTCGCCATACTTCAAATCCAATGACAGAATACGGTCCTTCATATCGTCGGATTCTGATTTAGGCCTTGCTCCGAGGATATATTCATAGCCGTCCGAAGTCAGTGCTTCGATGTTCTTCTTACTGAGCAGCCCGGAATCCGCGACGACAACAGGCTTGCCAAAACCGAAGCGCTCCGCAAGAGCCTTTACTAATGGAACAATGGTGTTGCCCTCGTAGATGTTGCCTTCGTAAATCTCGTAACCTATGGGATTGCCGCCGCTGGCTACCAGCAGTCCTAGGAAAATCTGTGGATTGCTGTGCTTGCCGTCCTTCGAGAATCCGGCCTTCCGTAGGTCATCCTCATCTGCCGCTTCAAAATAGAGCGTTGTCATATCATAGAAGCAGACGCTGATATTTCCACCTACCACCTTCTTCGTATGGTCAAATGATATTTGTTTCACAAGCCTCTTGTAATCAGTGCCGGACTCTTTCCTGCCATTGTCAGCTGCAAGCTTAGTGTCTTTTCGGTAGCACAAATTATCCAGGAAGCGGTATATCTTACTAATGTCATATGACACATGCAGGTAACGCTCCAGATAGTCCACTGTCTTGAGTTTACTGCCAGGATTGAACAGACGGCATATCGCCATGTGGCGGAACATCTCGCTTGGAATTGAATTGAAGCCTATGTAGTCGTAAAGCCGTCCAAATATCAACTCCGGGCCGACAACCTTTATCTGGGAGTTCGTGAGTGAGCCAACGAATGCGTCAACAGCGTTTTCATCTTCGTCTATGTCAGGGAATAACGGCCCATTCTGATCTGAAATGTACTTCCTACCTTCAGCCATCAGCCGTTCAATCTCGTCTGTGTCCCGACTGGAGCCAATGGTCTTGACCACACGTTGCTTGCGGTTTTTGGTCTTGACGATGACCTGTACGCTTGTGCTGCCTGACTTGTTGGGTTTCTTGCGTAAAAACATGATGCAGTGATAGCGTGGGACACCCAAATTTGCAAATTTTCAGAGGCTTATTTGCTGATTTCTAAGCAATTAACTTTTTATCCCCCAAAAAGTGACGAAAACAGGTGTGCAGTTTCAATCAGCACGCTTGGGTTTTATGTTTTCCCTTTTATACCGATAGTTTTTATCTAAGACCTTTCTTGTGTCTTTCAATAAACTCGGCTGTCTGTATGTTTGAGAACACATAGTTTTTGAGGTCTGCAAAGTTGGCAGTGTTGGGGTTTTCTTTCAGCACCCCGTCGGGCAGCACATCGTAGCAGAAACTCTTTTGCAGAGACGGACTGTAGATGAAACAACGCTTATGGTCGCGGGCTACGAGCTGGTTGTCGGCCGAATAGAACACCATGTGGCGAGGGCTCTTGAGCAGGTCTTGGCCAAAACCATAAGAGGTGTAACTCATTCCCATAAGTCCTAAGAGCGTTGGCATGACATCAACCTGCATGCCCAACCCATCGTAGCGCATCTGCGGAACGCCAGGACCAAACATGATGAGCGGTATGTGGTTGAGCGACTGTGGCAGTTCGCCTCCCGACCCAGCCACGATCTTACCGTGGTCGGCCTGTATTATGAAGATTGTGTTCTTGTACCACGGCTCACGCTTTGCTTTCTTGAGAAAATCGCCCACGCACCAGTCGGCATACTCCACAATCTGCTGTTCCTTGTCCTTGCTCTTTGCCTTGAACCATGACGGCACGATGTAGGGCGGGTGGTTGCTGATGGTCAGTATTGTTGCGAAGAAAGGCTTTCCTGTTGCCACTTTGCGGTTGATGGTGTTGAGAGCGTAGCTGAAGAGGAAATGGTCGCTCACACCGAACGAGTTGACAACCTCGCTCTTGGGGTAGCTCTCCTGCGAGTAGATGTCGTCGTAGCCGTTGGTTGCGAAGAACGCCTTCATGTTGTCATATTGTGCCTCGTGGGTCATGAAGAACATGTTGTCGTAATTGTGCTCTTTTAACACGGTGGCTATGCCGTGGCGATGAGGCGTGACGGTGCCTTTCATGAGGTTGCGGAACATGATGGCAGGAAACGAGTAGAGCGTGGCTGTCATGCCGTGGTTGGTGTGTATGCCTGCGCTGTAGAAGTGGTCGAAGGCGAGCGAGTGGTTGTAGAGCGAGTCGAGGGTGGGGGTGAGGTGGCTGTTGTTGCCGAATGTTCCCATGAGGTTTGCCGACATGCTCTCCATGAGAATCACCACCACGTTAGGCCGGTGCTTTGTTGCCGTCGCTGCTTTGGTGTGTGCGGGCAGAGGGTTTATAACCGCACGTTTGAGCACGTTGCTGCTATCAACCGTTCCTGTTATTCCTAACCATCGGCGTGTGTTGGTTATGGCCTCGGAATAGGGCATGAGATGCAGCTCGCGGTTCTCCTTACGCATGTCGTCAAGCACACTGGTGAGGAGGTTGAACGCAGGGTTTATGCCGAGCTGGTTGAGGAAAGCGTCATCGCAATAGTAGGCCTGGCTCACCTTTATGGGGTTGTAGCCCATGCGGCCGCGTATGCCGAAGAGGCAGAGACCTGTCATGGCCACGGCTATGAGCAGACGTGACGCTGTAGCTATGGGCTTGAGCTTCTCGACTTGCTTGTTGCAGAGCTGAGGCGTGAAGCGTCGGCGCAGCATGACGAGCAGATAGACGAACGCGGCTGTCACAACAAAATAGAGCGCGATGTGTAGCCACCACGACTTCTCTTGCAGCAGCATGCCCGACGTGGTGCCTGCATAGCCGAACCACTCGAAGATGCTCGAGTTGATGTTCTTGAAGAAATACTGGAAATAGGGGGTGTTGGCAGCTGATGGCATGAAGGCCACGCCAAAAAGCACGCCATACCACACATTTGCACCACGCAGCAGCCAACGGCGGCACAAGCCGAAGGCGGCAGTGACGAGCAACACGGTGACAGGCAACACGCCGACATAGCAGGCTATCACGTTGTCAAACCACAGACCTTTGACGAAGGCTGTCAGCACGCTCGCTTCTTTGTCGGCAATCATGCCGCCAAGGGTGATGAACTCTATTAACCGGAAAATTGTAAAAGCCGCGAGGGCCAGCACATGTACCGTCAGCACATAGGCCACGGTCTTGAAAAATCTGCTCATTCTTGTTAGGATAATGTTTTTCTGACATCAAAAATTTGATGTAGATAATGTTTTCACGACAAAATTATAAAATTATGAACAATTGTGCAACAATAGCTTAGGTTAACCGTTTTTTTATTAGTAATTTTGACGCTGTAAAACTGAAAAAGCTTCAATAAGGATAAATCAACCATTATGAACAACAACTACAACAAGGCGTTTACGATAGTGTGCGTTATCGCTGTGATGCTCACGGTGCCGTTTCTCGGACTCACCGATTTCTATAGCAAAGGCGAGCCGCGTGAAGCGGTAGTGGCGTATACCATGGTGGAGCACGGCAACTGGATTCTGCCAATCAACAATGGCGGTGACATCCCTTACAAGCCACCGTTCTTCCATTGGTGCATAGCTCTCTTCTCCCTTCTTCAAGGCCATGTGAGCGAGTTTACGTCACGTCTGCCGTCGGCGTTGGCGCTTGTGGCCATGAGCGTTGGCGGTTTCGTGTTCTTCGCCAAGCGCAAGAACGCAAACATGGCGTTGCTTGCCACCTTGCTGTCGCTCACCGCCTTTGAGGTGCACCGTGCCGGCATCAACTGTCGTGTGGACATGGTGAACACAGCGTTTATGGTGGGTGCTCTCTTTTTGATGTTCAGATGGTGGGAGAGGGGCAAGCACACCATGCCGTGGCTTGCCATTCTCTGCATGAGCGGTGCCACGCTGACCAAAGGGCCTGTGGGCATGCTTCTGCCCTGTGCTGTGATGGGCGTGTTCATGCTCACACAGCGTGAGAGCCTGTGGAGCACTGTGTGGCGGTTAGGCCTGACGGCTCTGCTGTCGCTTGTCTTGCCTCTGTGCTGGTATTATGCCGCCTATCTGCAAGGCGGCGACGAGTTCTTGCGTCTTGTCAAGGAAGAAAACATTGACCGCTTGTTGGGCAAGATGGCGTATGAGTCGCATGAGAATCCGTTCTGGTACAATTTCCTGACGCTCATAACAGGATGGCTTCCTTACACGCTGCTCTTTGTCTTTTCGCTCTTCGTGTTGCCGTGGAAGCGGTTCAGCAAGAGCGGTTTCATGCAGAGCGTGCGTCGCGCAGAGCCCATGCAGGTGTTTGTGTGGCTGGCGTTCGGCCTCATTCTCTTCTTCTATTGCATTCCGAAGAGCAAGCGCAGCGTCTACCTGTTGCCCTGCTACCCGTTCATGGCTTGGCTCATGGCCCAATATGTCGTGTGGCTTGTGGCTAA
>ENA-OPML01000170-OPML01000170.1-human-gut-metagenome-genome-assembly--contig:-NODE-170-length-9617-cov-3.242941_pt1 | contig 9617 bp, 8 predicted proteins | sample MGYA00241526_ERZ501749 | MGnify/ENA primary metagenome ERZ501749 (study PRJEB25962, sample SAMEA2042647) | human gut metagenome | biome: human gut; feature: human-associated habitat; material: faeces... | reverse complement strand
TAGGGAAAGCCGTAGCTTAACACCTCTGTCGGACTGGCTATGAGATAATGGGTTACGTCTTTCAGCTCGTATGCCACTTCCACCGACGACATGTAGCAGGCATCGAAGAGAATATACTCGGTGTGGAAGCCGGCGTCGGCCATGGCGTCTGCCAGGTCGGTGGTCTCTATCTGCGTTTCGGGGTATGTTCCGCCAATGAAGCGCGTGGTCACGGGGCCTTGAACCTCAAAGTGCATGAGGTCGTTGGGCTGGGGCTGGTCTTTACTTAAGCCTTGCTTTTTCCGCTCAAGCCTTTCCTCTTCTAAAAGCCTTTCTTCCTTATTTAGCTCCCCTTCCTTATCTAATCTTTCTTCCTTATATAGCCCTTCCTTATCTAATCTTTCTTTCTTATATAGGTTATCTTCTTCATCAATCCTTTCTTCCATGTATAGGTTATCTTCTTCATCAATCCTTTCTTGTGAGCCAAGTCTTTTCCGTGCGTTTCGATGTCCTTGTACGGGCACCCATGCCAGTCCGTGGCATCCCACCACCATGCCATAGCGCGAGGCGGGAGCCAGTGTCATGACCTCAGAAAAGAGCGATGTCAGCCATTGGCGCGATGTGAACGGGCGGTCGCTGTAGCGTCGCAGCGTGTCGGTGAGGCATCGTCCGTTCTGCTTTTTCAGTTCGAAGAGCACCGCCTCGCGCTCCGATGTTGCCATGAACACCATGATGCGCTCGTCTTTCATAGAACGTTGAGCCACAACCGTCTGCATGTCTTCTACTGTTCGTCTGAAATCGGATAGCAGACTGTTGCTCCAAGGAAAGAACATAAACACCGTCTGCCCCACAGGCGTTACAGGCACGTCGGATCCGTCAGGGCTGTCGCCGTTTGAGCACGACACACCGACAACAATGAAAAGCGTTGCTATGATGAAATCACAAATTTTCTTTATTTGCATGGAAATTTAAAGCCCCACCCCCGCTATAGGAATGTTGATTTTTGAATTTTGAATGTTGAATTGTCGGCTTTCAGCCGATGTTGAGTTTTCGAATTTTGAAGCCCCACCCCCGCGCCGCTTCGCGGCTTCCCCCTCCCCTTATGGAGGGGAGTGAATAGCTAAGGCTATAAGAGTTTTGAATTTTGAGTTTTGAATTTTGAATTGTTGCGCTGATGGCGCAATGTTGAGTTTTCGATTTTTGATTTTTCCTCTTTAGAAGGGCTATTGAATTCTTCACTCTTCGTTCTTCCCTCTTCACTTCTCAAGGCGTCAGCCCTTTTTTACCTTTAAAAAGCATCCTCTTCTCGACCTCTTTTCTGTCCTTGTGCAACTGCTCTTCAAGAGCCTCAACGCTATCAAAGCGCTGCTCGTTGCGCAGTCTAAAACAGAAGGCGATGGTCATGGGCTGACCGTAGATGTCATCATTGAAATCGAAGATGTTTGCCTCAATGGTGGTGGTTGAACCGTCAAATGTGGGACGCGTGCCTATGTTAAGCATTGCCGGGAGCCATCCATTGTGGTCATCCATCATTGGGATCGGCAATTCTGAAGGCCAACCGTCAAGGTTCGGAACCTCACATTTCCCCATCACAGCATCGGCACAACCTATCTTTACCCACACACCATACACGCCATTGGCTGGTATGAGCAGAGGATAGCCCGTGGTGTCGAGATTGGCTGTCGGGAATCCCATCTTGCGCCCCTCGGCAAAACCATGCGTCACACAACCCGTAATGGTGTATGGACGGTCAAGAAACAGACTGGCTCTGCTCACATTGCCCTCTTTCAGCAGACGACGTATCGCACTGGAACTCACATGCTTGCCCAATTTTTCAGCAAAAGAAGAAGAAGCGTCAGAAGAAGATTCTTCCAAAGAAGAAGCCACCTCTGAAGAAGCATTGGAAACATCTGAAGAAGCGTTGGGAGCATTAGGAGAAGCGTTGAAAGCCTCGGAAGAAGCATCAACATGTGGTTCTGAAAGAGCTTCAACAGAAGCATCTGGAGAAGGAGCTTTTGAAACCCCGGAAGAAGATGCAACAGGTGCCTCTGAAGAGTAAGAAACAGGAGGACAAGGCTCTGCATGAATCGTTAATTCAGAGTTTTGCACAACCTCTATGCCCAGTTCTTTTCCATAGCGCACATAGTCGTCGAATCCTTCGGCACGGTCATGTCCGAAGCGGTGGTCATAGCCGATGACGAGCGTTGTGACGCCAAGACGTTCTTTGAGCACCTGAGCCATAAACTGGCGGGCCGAAAGAGCTGCCAACTGGCGCGTGAAATGTAACACCTCCACGCGGTCGACACCTGTTTCATGTAGCAGTCTCAACTTGGTGTTGAGTGTTGTGAGCATCTGCGGCTGATAGTCGCTCTGCAGCACCTCACGCGGATGCCGGTCAAAGGTTATGACCAGGCTCTGCTGAGCATGCGCATGCGCCCTCTCCATCACCTTATTTATAAGGTAACGGTGTCCGCGATGCACCCCGTCAAAAAAGCCGATGGTTGCAACAACGCCCGCACATGAGCAATGTGGGGTCTCTGCCCCGTCTGCCTGTGAAAGATTTTTATATGATGACATAATATTTTTTTAAGACCCAGCCTAAAGCCACAACCTAAAGCCCCACCCCCGCGCCACCTTCGGTGGCTTCCCCTCCCCGTCGGAGAGGGAAGTGATTAGCTTTTGCTTTTGGAAGAGTCCCTCTCTCTGATGGAGGGAAGGGCTCTTCCTTTAATAGCTTTAAATGTTAAAACATAAGAAAAAGTTCTCTAATCTGTGAACTTTTTATATCTTTGCAAAAACAAAAGAACGGCAATGAAGCTTTTAAAATATAAGATGCTGAAGGACTTTTGGAAGAAACATCCCGATGCCGAAGACCCGCTGCAACGCTGGGCTGAATATGTAGAAAGAAACGAATGGAAAAACCACGCCGACCTGAAGGCGGCTTTCCCGTCAGCTGATTATGTGGGCAATGACAGATATGTTTTCAACATTTCAGGAAACAAATATCGTCTAATAACAATTGTGGTTTTCTATGGCGGCTTCTTACATGTTAGATTTGTTGGCACACATGCAGAATATGATAAAATAAAAAACATTAGAACGATTTAAAGCTATGACAATTAAGGATAAGAAAAAATATGAGGAGGTTGATGCTCGGCTTGAGCAACTGTTGGAGAAAGGCACAGAGCTTGGTGGCATGGACTTGCTCAGCGAGGAAGAGCAGGAAGAGATGAAGGTGCTCAGCGAAGCAGCATACAATTGGGAGTGTGAGGAAGACCCTCATCCATGGAGAGTGAAGCCCTCACTAATAGCTGCAATAAAGGTGGCGTTTAGAAAGAAAGGATATAAACAGAAGGAGGCTGCCGCTGCCATTGGTGTGTCACCAACAACGTTCAGCGACATTTTGCATGGGCGCCGAAGCCTAAGCTTCGATATGGCACGCAACATATACCATGAGCTTGGTGTGCCTGCCAACCTTGTGCTCCAATAAGACAAAAGAACGCTATGCACATCCTGTCTTACCCATCCCCCCGCGCCCTTTCTGCAATCGGTCAAGGTCGAGCGAGAAAGGGGAGAGGATAGCTCATTTTCTGCAACAAAACAATTATTCGAACTCACTAGTGTCCCGTTAAAACGAGACGATTTAAATATAAGTTATTAAAATAGAATGATTTAGACTCGATATTTCATGTACACGATTTGAATTGACTAACTTTGCAGTCTTTATCAAAGAAGCGTGTTACATGAATTTCGGAAAGATCGTATTCGCACAGATTATGCAGTTCATACCTCGTAGGGAATTCAATGATATTGTTGCCAAGTACAGAGGCAATTACAGGGTGAGAAACCTCACCTGTTATGACCAGTTGCTGGTTATGTGCCTGGCTCAATATGCTGATAAGAATAGTCTGCGCGATATAGAGGCAAGCCTGAATGCGTTGGCTGTTACCCATAAGCTCTATCACTGCGGTATTAGCTATGCCGTCCCTCGCAATACTTTGGCTAAGGCGAATGAGCTCAGAGATTGGCATATCTATGCGGAATTGGGGCAAGTCCTTATCAAAAAGGTGCGCCCGCTCTATGCGAAGGATAGCTTCAGACTTGACATTGACAACATGGTCTATGCGTTCGACAGCAGTACCATCAGTCTTTGTCTCAAACTCTGTCCTTGGGCAAAATTCAGAAAGAAGAAGGGTGGCATTAAACTGCATACCCAACTTGATTTGAGAGGCAATCTCCCAGTATTCGTACTTTTGACCAAAGCTTCGGTTCACGATGTTAACGCTTTGGATGAAATCTGTGTCGAGATGGGAGCTATCTATCTGATAGACAAAGGGTATGTGGACTTCAACAGACTCTTCAATGTCATCCACAAGAATGGCGCATTCTTTGTAACAAGAGCTAAGGACAACATGCAATATGAGATTGTCAAGTCCATGCCTGTTGATAAGCAGACAGGTGTTATCAGTGATGAGATTGTCAGACTTACTAAGGAAAACTCCAAGCAGAAGTACCCAAAGGAATTTCGCATGGTAGTCTATGAAGACTTTACCACGGGAAATCTCTACCGTTTCATCACCAACCATTTGGGATACGATGCTCTTACCATCGCAGAACTCTATAGGGAGCGATGGAACGTGGAACTTTTTTTCAAATGGATAAAACAACATCTGCATATCAAGTCGTTTTACGGAACCTCAGAGAATGCTGTCTATACACAAATTTGGATAGCAGTCTGTGCATTCCTGCTACTGGCTATAGCCAAGAAGCACATGCATATCGAGGAACCATCTCTGTATATGATTTCCCAGACCATAGGTACTATGTTGTTTGAGAGGATACCCATACCAGAATTGTTTAACAAACCTATTATTAACGTCCCAAAGGATGATGGTCAACTCGATTTATTTCGAGATCTAAAATCTTAACGGGACAGTAGTGTTGAATAAATATAAAAAAGCAAAGAGCAGAAGTGTGTGAAATTAAAAATCCCAGCCAAGCAATAGCAACTTGACTGGGATTTTTATTCACGTAATAGCCATTTATTTAACTCAATCGCTATTATTTCAAGATTCTATTATTTTCTTTTCACAGAAATTTTTAACACGCGACCATCTTCTGTCTTCACAATGTTAATTCCGTTGACAGGCTGACTTATTTCTTGGCCAGTAATATCATAACGCTTTACAACTTTTTGAGGAGCATCATCGGTTATGCCTTCAATTCCTGTTGTTGCATTTATTATGCACGTTGCCATAAAGCCGCCATCTGCCGAAACAGCATAAATAACGGCGGTGCCGAAGCCTGTGCAAACAACTTTTCCCTTGCTTACAATAGCCACCTTTGTGTCTGATGATTCCCAAGTGACATTTTGGTTGCTTGCATCTTCTGGCAACAACTTCGCTGTCAGTTGAACAGTCTCACCAATATATGTGAAAGAAATGCTTGCCTTGTCCATTTCTATTCCTGTAACTGGCTGCAAAACCGTTATCTCACATTCTGCCTTGAGATTATTAGCTTGCGTTGTGGCATACACTTTGGTTTTTCCTGCCTTAACGGCTGTTACGACACCATCAGAAGACACCTTTGCAATATCTTCATTATCTGAATTCCATATAACGCTCTTGTTGTCAGCATCGGTAGGCCAAACATCTGCTTTTAGTTTCGTGGTTTCGCCAACGTTCATTGTTACATCTGCCTTATCCAATGTTATAGATGTGGGAAGAATTTCTTTTCTTTCAGCTGTCACTTTACAAACAGCAGTAAAGTCACCATCTTCTGTTGTTGCAGATATTTCTGCCGTGCCATATCCTTTGCAAGTTACGATGCCATTCTCTACCGTTGCAACTTTTTCGTTCGACGACTCCCATCTAACATTTTTATTGTCAGCATCTTCCGGCAATACTGTTGCACGAAGCAAAGCTGTCTCTCCTATTTCTGACAACAAAATATTCTCTTTGTCGAATCTAATTCCTGTTACTGGAACCTTTTCTTCTAAGATAGTCGCATTTGACCAAGGCAATTGACTTTTATAAGCTTCAACACTGCCTTTGGGTACATATATCGTTGCCGTACTAAACAGACCTTTACTATCAATTTTGATCGGAGTTCTACTTGGTGAATGAATTATTAGATTCTTTGCTGACAATGCACCTCCATTCCATGTGCTTGATGAACCAAAATCAATATTAAAGTTTATTTCCTTCAATTTGTCGTTTAAGAATATCGTTGTACCATCCTTTACCCGAAAAGCATTAACATTCCATTTTGACAAATTTTCTGAAAGAGTAATGGTGTCATTGTCAAGTACTCCAATATCATAATTCAAGCTATTGCCTGAATAGACACATCTATTATTAAAATAATCTATGTTTTCAATGTTTGCTTTAACGGTATCAATTCTAAACGTTTTCCTATCTAGATATTTTATCGTAGTAGGTAAATGAACACTTTTAGCTTGTATATTTGTTGCGTTTAAAGAATCTACTCCTTCTCTTATCATCAAATATTTTTTTGGTTGACGCACATCTGTAGCTCTTAACATTTTTAAATCTCCACCAATAACCAATGTGTCAAGGTTGTCATCACAATAATTGATGTAGCCGCTATCTGAATAATAATCTAAATTTATTTTTTTTACAGATTTTGGCAATGATAAATATGTCAGTTTACTATTGTAGCCCGTTTTGAACATATAGCTACCAATGGTGTTGTCTTCCTTTATTTTGTAAAAATCATAATACGCATCCCCACCAGCAACAATATTGGCATCAGACAAGTCCAGATGCGATAGTTGTCTGTTGTTTATCAATTCTCTAATAAACTTAACATCCGTACCGTTTATGTATCCTGTAACTGTAAGGTTCTGTACGCTTGCTTGATCTTTAAACGGAATCTTGCTTGATAACCAACCAGGATATTGGTTATCAACCTCCAATGTTGTGTTTTGGGCAAACATTGTTGCCAAGTTGGTGCAGACCAGAAACACCAACATACTTAAAAATTTGTTCATAGCTTCACTATTTTTTTGTCATCTTTTTCTATCTTCTGCTTTAATGCGATACCAACCATCAACTTCTTCAATAACCTTTGCAGCCAACAAATCATTGCATATTTGCATACCTTCAGGCATGTTATGATCATTGATGAATTCATGAATCTGGTCTCTTGTTACAGGACCTAAATTTTGAATAAATCTCTCTACTTTGTGATAGTTTGAGAGTTTTGAAAAATCTGTTTCCATAATCTATTACATTTTAAAAGTTACACTTATAATCTTCTAAAATGCGAATGCCACGGTTTTTCTTTTACCTACGGATACAACACGTGGACGAAACCTGTCCACATTGCAGCCGTAGGAAAAGCTGAGAAACACGACAAGTAACGTCCACGATATCGTGAACGCTCGCTACAGTTCGTGTTTCAATGCTTGTTTTGAAATTTCCTACGTTCCAATGTGCATGACCGAATAGCAAACGCTAATATATTCTCCACAAAAATGGAGGCCGACATCCGCTGACATCATTCTCCTCTGCAAATTTAATAAATTATTTTTTACATATACAAGTTTTCTTAAATATTATTTTTGTTTTTTTTATTGTGCTGTGTTGCCGTATTATATACATAAAAGTCGCCAAAATATAATAATCTACAAAGAAAAGAGGAAAAGTATGGGGTTTCGGAAAAACGTTGTATATTTGCAATAAGAAACAAAAATCCATGGCTATGGTAGAGACAAACAACAGAAGATTGCCCGTAGGCATCCAGTCTTTTGAGGAAATAAGAAAGGAAGGATACCTTTATGTTGACAAGACAGATATTATCTGGCAACTTGCCAATGAAGGAAAGAAGTATAATTACCTGAGCCGCCCACGCCGCTTTGGCAAGTCGGTGCTGGTAGATACTCTCGAAGCCTACTTCATGGGAAAGAAGGAACTATTCGAGGGATTGAAAATAATGGAAATGGAGAAGGAATGGGTGAAGCGACCTGTCATCCGACTTGATATGAGTTGTGCAGGAGCAGAGCCTGATACCTTGCGCTCTTATCTCAATAATATTTTCAGACAATACGAAAAAGAATATTCATTGGTTCCTAATCCTACAGATAGTCTTGCCGACCGCTTCAATGCAATAATCGTGGGTTCGTATGAGCAGACTGGACAACAAGTGGCTATCCTCATAGATGAGTACGACTCTCCATTACAGCATTCATGGAAGACTCCTCAGCACGAAGCATGTACCAGCATCTATAGAGAGGTGTTTGCCATATTGAAAGCCGACGACAAATACGAGAAGTTTGTCTTCATCACAGGCATAACCAAGTTTACACAGATTTCTCTCTTCTCTGTGCTCAACAATCTGAGTAACATCAGCTTTGACCCGGAATATGCTGCCATTTGCGGCATTACCAAGGAAGAGGTGTTGCGTGACTTCAAGCCAGAAATCAACAAGCTGGCAGAATATGAAGGTTGGACATTCGATGATGCCGTAGCACAGTTGACTGCATATTATGATGGCTATCATTTCAGTCGTCGAAATATGGTGGATGTTTTCAATCCATTCAGCCTCATCAATGCTTTGACAGATTCTGACCTTAAGAATTACTGGGCTTCGTCAGGTGCAACCTCCCTGCTTCCTAAGTTTGTCGACGACATGGAGATAAAAATGAAGAATTTTGAAGATTGTCCAATAGACAGCGACACATTGGAGACTTCGGATGTAACAGGAGGCGGTGCTGAACTGTTCCTCTACCAATCGGGATATCTTACAATAAAAAGTTATACAGAAGGCATATATATGCTTGGCATCCCAAACCATGAAGTTCGCAAGGCTCTATACAAGATTGTGTTGCCCGCCTTGACGATGCAATCGAATGCACAAGTAATAACCACTCAAAACATGTTGTTGTATTCCCTAAAGCTTGGCAATCTCCCCGAAGCCATAAAAAGCCTTAAAGCCCTTATTGCTGATGTGCCTTACAGCAACAAGAAGCTTGCCTGCATGGACATGGAGGAGCGCTACCGCCTGATATTGAGCACCATCTTTAATGCCATCGGTTGTAGGGTGGAAGTAGAGAAGATGATTGCTACGGGCAGAATAGACATGGTGGTGGAAACAACCAACTTCATCTATGTCCTTGAATTGAAGCTAAGCAACAACGGTGGTATTGACGCAGCAACCGAACAAATAAGAACCAAGCAATATACCGAGCCATTCAAAGCCGATAAACGAAAAGTCGTTGCTATTGCTATAGAACTGGATGAGAAGGGAAAAGGATTGGTTGACTGGAAGGAAGTGTAAAATGCTATATAATCCGAATTTTAATTGTACCGAATTCGATACAATTAGAAATGCAGCAGGAAGCAACAATTATGTACTTTCTGTAAAGGCATGGATTCAAAGAACAGGCGCAATAGGCATCATGGCAAAAGCTGGTCGATATGGCGGCACTTATGCTCATCGAGACATTGCATACCACTTCGGAATGTGGATTAGTCCTCGTTTACAACTTTTGTTGGTAAAAGAGTATCAACGTCTTAAAGCTGACGAGCAGAAACAATTGGCATGGTCTGCCAAGCGAGAATTGTACTACCCTAGAAAAAGTTGAATGGATTTGTACTGTAAGCCTGAGGTTGGTT
>ENA-OPML01000162-OPML01000162.1-human-gut-metagenome-genome-assembly--contig:-NODE-162-length-10006-cov-5.537735_pt1 | contig 10006 bp, 6 predicted proteins | sample MGYA00241526_ERZ501749 | MGnify/ENA primary metagenome ERZ501749 (study PRJEB25962, sample SAMEA2042647) | human gut metagenome | biome: human gut; feature: human-associated habitat; material: faeces... | reverse complement strand
GAAAGTTCGGGCTTTGTGATATTTTAAAAGAGGGTGTGAATTTTGACACACCCCCTTAACGTGTGGTTCCAACCCAAGGGCGATGTTCCGACAGATGGGTCGAAGCGATCGGTTGGTGGGGTTTAGTAAGCCTGCTTGTCGTGGATAAACACCGACTTGACAGTCAGCAGGATGATGCGGATGTCGAGCCAGAACGACCAATGCTCGATGTACCAGATGTCGCACTTTACGCGCCCTTCCATCTGCCACAGCTCCTTGGTCTCGCCTCTGAATCCCGATTCCTGGGCCCAGCCCGTAATGCCCGGTTTCACGAAGTGGCGCACCATGTATTTGTCGAGCAGCTTGCTGTACATCTCCGTGTGTTTCAGCATGTGTGGGCGTGGTCCCACGATGCTCATGTCGTTCTTCAGCACGTTCCAGAACTGCGGCAGCTCGTCGATGTTGCTCTTGCGCATGAAGTTGCCGAAGGGGAACTTGCGTGGGTCGTCCTTGGTGGCTTGCACCTTGTCGGCGTCCTTGTTGACATGCATGGAGCGGAACTTATAGCACATGAACGTGCGTCCGTCCATACCGGTTCTTGCCTGCTTGAAGAAGATGGGGCCGGGGCTTTGGCGCTTGATGATGAGCGCTATGATGGGGATAAACAAGCCCAGGGGTATGAGCACACAGACGGAGAACACGATGTCGAATGCTCGCTTGATAAATTGGTTGGTAGGGATCGAGAGGGGCAGGCGGAAGAGCGTAAACACCTCGTCGTTGCCAATGAGCATGGGCTTGAGGTGCACGCCCAAGGTGTCGTCGCTTGGTGCGTAGTAGTAGCGCAAGACACGGCTGTTGCAATAAAAGGCGCAGTCGTTCAGCGATCTGGATTCGCTTGTGGGGAAGCCGCACAGCAGGGCGTCGATGGTGCCGGGGAAGCTTTTGTTCGAGCGTATGATCTCCATGCCCTCGGCCACGCTACCCAATATCTCGGCGTACTCCGTGGAGGGGTCGTCGGTGTAGCACCCCACTATGCGGAAACCCAGTCCGGGGCTCTTGGCAAAGTGGCGGATGATGCGGCTGAAGTTGTCGCCGTTGCCTATGGCGATGACCCTCACCACCTTGTAGCCGCTTGCCCAAAGCCTGGTGAGCGCCTTTTTCTCCAGCCAGCGGAACACCAGGAAGCAGAAGAGGAAAGCCACGCCGATGAGGGATAGCCACCGTCCGGTGTCGACTCCTGGATGATAAAGTATGCGCATGGTGATGTAGGTGCCCACGATGAACACCAGGGAAACGCCCAGAGCGTTTCTAAATAGTTGTCCCGAGTCGTTGGCCGTTCGGCCGAGGTTTACGGGGAACCACATCTGCGCTAAGCTCATGCCGAGGAAACCCGATATGAAGAAGAAGCGAACGGTAAATGGTGACCAGTCGTCGGCTAATGGGGTGAAGAGGAGGAATAGCAGAAGGAACGCTAAACCAAAAAAGTAATCAAGTGCGACAATTAAAAATATCATGTGGCATAGGGGTTAAAAAAGTTTGACTTTTGGAAAATGGCAAGTGGCTGCCTTGGGCCGATTCGGTCAGGGTCGGCAGGGAGGGCTTGCTTGTGCCATGAGCCGTGGCTGACAGTCGATCCCCTTTGCCTGTTTGTGGGCGTTGGCTAATGGCTTGGTGTGCATGTAGAATGACTTGCGCATTTTCAAGGAAATATGTTGGGGTGTATAAAGAATAGGGGTGTATTATAAATATGGTGTGGCTTATTGGCTTCTCGCCTCAAGCAGCACCACGTTCTCCACGTGTGGCGTGTGGGGGAACATGTCGACGGGTTGCACGGCGGCAACGCGGTAGTTGTTGTCCAATAGCGCCAGGTCGCGCGCCTGTGTGGCGGGGTTGCAGCTCACGTAGACGATGCGCTTGGGCGCGGCCTTGAGGATGACGTCCACCACGTCGTTGTGCATGCCGGCGCGTGGTGGGTCGGTGATGATCACGTCGGGTCGGCCATGTTGCTGTATGAAGTCCTCGGTGAGGATGTCCTTCATGTCGCCCGCGTAAAACTCGGTGTTGCCGATGCCGTTGATGCGGCTGTTCTCCTTGGCGTCCTCGATGGCCTCTGGCACATACTCGATGCCGATGACGTGGCGTGCCTGCCGGGCCACGAAGTTGGCGATGGTGCCCGTGCCCGTGTAGAGGTCGTACACCAGTTCGTTGCCCGTGAGGTTCGCAAACTCGCGCGCCACGCTATAGAGGTGGTAAGCCTGTTCGGTGTTGGTTTGGTAGAAGCTCTTCGGTCCCACCTTGAAGCGCAGCTCCTCCATCGTCTCGTAGATGAAGTCGGTGCCCTTGAAGGTTGTAAGGTCGAGGTCGCCGATGGTGTCGTTGCCCTTCTGGTTGTCCACGTAGATGAGCGATGAGATCTGCGGGAAGCGGTCGGCCAGGTGGCTGAGCAGCGCCTTCGCCTTCTCCTCGTCGCCCTCCTCGTCGTGGTGGAACTGTATGAGCAGCATCCACTCGCCCGTGTTCGACGTGCGGAGCATGAGGTTGCGCAACAGTCCATGCTGCGCGCGAACGTCGTAGAACGTCATGCCGATCTCCTTGGCGTAGCGCTCGGTCTCGTTGCGTATGGCGTTGTGCAGGTCGTCCATGAGCCAGCACTTGCTGATGGGGTAGATCTTGTCGAACGCTCCCGTGATGTGGAAGCCTATGGCCGAGTTGTCCTGTGCGGCGAGGTCGAGCGATGGGTCTTGCAGCTCCTCCTGCGTAAACCATCGCTTGTCGCAACATCCAAACTCCAGCTTGTTGCGATACTCCCATATCTTCACGGAGCCGAGGATGGGGCGGAACGTGGGCAGCTCCACCTTCCCGATGCGCTCCAGCTGGTCGTGCACCTGCTGCTGCTTGGCCTTGAGCTGCTCCTCGTAGGGCAGGTTCTGCCATTTGCATCCGCCGCAGATGCCGAAATGCTCGCATCGTGGCGTGGCCCTTACGGGGCTGGGTGTGACGAGGCGCACCACGCGACCCTCGCAGTAGCGGTGTTTCTTCTTCACGATTTGCACGTCGGCAACATCGCCGGGAACGCAAAAGGGAACAAACACCACTTGCTCGCCGTGGTGGAAAATGCATTTTCCCTCAGCGGCTACCGCCTCGATGGTTACGCTTTCTAACATGGGCAAGGGCTTACGATTTCTGCTCATACATACTTGATTTTGCTGCAAAGGTAATGAATTTATCGGAATTTAATTAAAATAATGTGAAGAAATGTGCTTGTTGGCGCGAACAAATATATTTGTCATGTCAGGATTGCACTTTTTTGACCGAATGTTTTGAATAAAAGATAAAAAACATTATCTTTGCACAAAACAAGCTTTTCGTTAAGCCAGATGAGCAGGGCTAAGTTTACTTAAGCTTTGCCATGGCGAGAAAACGTGCCGTGAAATGGAACACTATAGAAACAATATACTTAAGTCAGACATAATTTACAACTATAAGTTTTTACCAGATCAACTATGAGTGAAAAAAGAGTCTATCTCTTCGGTAACGGTAAGGCCGAAGGTCGTGCAGACATGAGAAACCTGCTGGGTGGCAAGGGTGCCAACTTGGCAGAAATGAATCTTATCGGAGTGCCAGTGCCTCCTGGCTTTACGATTACCACAGACACTTGCAATGAGTATTATAAAGTAGGCCAGGCAAAGATTGTTGAGCTGCTTTCTGATGAGGTGACGAAAGCCGTGGCTCACACGGAGGAGCTGATGAACTGCAAGTTTGGCGATCCGAAGAACCCTCTGTTGGTTTCTGTTCGTTCGGGTGCCCGCGCCTCTATGCCGGGTATGATGGACACCATCCTTAACCTTGGCTTGAACGACGAGGTGGCCGAGGGCATGGTGGCAAAGACCGGCAACCCCCACTTCGTTTATGACAGCTATCGCCGTTTCGTTCAGATGTACGGCGACGTTGTGCTCGGCATGAAGCCCGAGAACAAGGAGGACATCGATCCGTTCGAGGCTATCATCGAGGAGGTGAAGGAGGAGCAGGGCGTTGTGCTCGACAAGGACCTCTCTGTGGAGTCTCTTAAGAAACTCGTTGAGCGCTTCAAGAAGGCCATCAAGGAGCAAACTGGTAGCGACTTCCCCACCGATCCCAAGGAGCAGCTTTGGGGCGCTATCTGCGCCGTGTTCCGCAGCTGGATGAACGAGCGCGCCATTCTCTATCGTAAGATGGAGGGCATCCCCGACGAGTGGGGTACGGCCGTTTCGGTCATGGCCATGGTGTTTGGTAACATGGGCGACACATCGGCCACGGGTGTTTGCTTCAGCCGCGACGCCGGTAACGGCGAGAACCTCTTCAATGGCGAGTATCTCGTCAACGCACAGGGCGAGGACGTGGTGGCCGGTATTCGCACCCCGCAGCAGATCACCAAGATCGGTTCGCAGCGTTGGGCTGAGCGCGCCGGCATCGACGAGGCTGAGCGCGTAGCCAAGTATCCTTCGATGGAGGAGGCCATGCCCGAGATCTATAAGCAGCTCAACGAGTTGCAGGACAAGCTCGAGCACCACTACCACGACATGCAGGACATGGAGTTCACCGTGCAGGAGGGCAAGCTCTGGTTCCTCCAGACACGTAACGGTAAGCGTACGGGTACCGCCATGGTTAAGATCGCCATGGATCTGCTCCACGAGGGCATGATCGACGAGAAGACGGCCGTGTTGCGCTGTGAGCCCCAGAAGCTCGACGAGCTCCTCCATCCCGTGTTCGACAAGAAGGCCTTGCTCCAGGCAAAGGTCATTACGCAGGGTCTGCCCGCCTCTCCGGGTGCCGCCTGCGGCCAGATCGTGTTCCACGCCGACGACGCCCAGGAGTGGCACGCCGATGGCCACAAGGTTATCATGGTTCGTATCGAGACAAGCCCTGAGGACTTGGCTGGTATGGCTTCGGCCGAGGGCATCCTCACCGCACGTGGCGGTATGACCTCTCACGCCGCCGTGGTGGCCCGTGGTATGGGCAAGTGCTGCGTGTCGGGTGCTGGCAGCATTAATGTCGACTATAAGACCAAGACTGTCGAGATCGACGGCACGGTATATAAGGAGGGCGACTACATCTCTCTGAACGGTACCACCGGCCAGGTTTACGCCGGTCAGGTTCCCACCAAGGCCGCTGAGCTCAGCGCTGGAACTGTCAAGCTTTGGTCTCAGCGGCGACTTCAAGGAGCTGATGGACCTATGCGACAAGTACACCAAGCTTCAGGTTCGCACCAACGCCGACACTCCCCACGACGCACAGGTGGCTCGCGCTTTCGGCGCCAAGGGTATCGGTCTCACACGTACGGAGCACATGTTCTTCGAGGACAAGAAGATCATCGCCATGCGCGAGATGATTCTCGCCGACACCGTTGAGGGTCGCGAGAAGGCGCTCGCCAAGTTGCTGCCTTATCAGAAGGCCGACTTCAAGGGTATCCTTGAGGCCATGGACGGCTGCCCCGTGAACATCCGCTTGCTTGATCCTCCTCTCCACGAGTTTGTTCCCCACGATCAGGCTGGCCAGGAAGTGATGGCTAAGCAGATGGGCGTCGATGTGGCTACCATCAAGCGGCGTGTGGCTTCATTGGCTGAGAACAACCCGATGCTCGGTCACCGTGGTTGCCGTTTGGGCATCACGTTCCCCGAGATCACGGCCATGCAGACTCGCGCCATCCTCTCCGCCGCTTGCGAGCTTAAGAAGGAGGGCAAGAATCCTATGCCCGAGATCATGGTTCCGCTCATCGGTATCCTCTACGAGTTCAAGCAGCAGAAGGAGGTTATCCAGAAGACCGCCAAGGAGGTGTTCGCCGAGTATGGCACCGAGATCAAGTTTGAGATCGGTACGATGATCGAGATTCCGCGCGCCGCCCTGACCGCCGACAAGATCGCCACCGAGGCCGAGTACTTCTCATTCGGTACCAACGACCTCACACAGATGACCTTCGGTTACAGCCGCGACGACATCGCCAGCTTCCTGCCGGTATATCTGGAGAACAAGATCCTGAAGGTGGATCCGTTCCAGGTTCTTGACCAGAATGGTGTTGGCCAGCTTATCGAGATGGCTGTGGAGAAGGGCCGCTCCGTTCGTCCGGGACTCCGTTGCGGTATCTGCGGTGAGCACGGTGGTGAGCCCAGCTCGGTTAAGTTCTGCGCCAAGATCGGCATGAACTACGCTTCTTGCTCTCCGTTCCGCGTGCCTATCGCACGTCTGGCCGCTGCGCAGGCTGCTGTAGAGGATTAAACAGCGAAAAGCATGAATCTATAATAACGAGGTAAGTCTTTTATAAACAAAGGCTTACCTCGTTTCTTTGTATTTGGACATTTTTCGAGTTTTGATGCCAAAACGTGCAGAATGTACGATTTGTTTAACAAATTATGCACGTGTCTTACGAAAAACGTGCTTGGCTATTCCGTGTACCAATTGGATATAGGCTATTGTTGTTTATCTGAAAACCAACATACATTTGCATCGTTTTAACGATGTGTTAAAATGAAGCACTTTGATTAAAACTAAAGAATATACAAAATGCTTTATTTTATAATGCCATTATCCGTATCACGCAGGTTTATCTTCTTTTCTGCTGACTTATGCTTGCTTCCACGGCTTAGTCGCCAAGATACATTCAGCGTAACGAGATTACCGCTATCCTTGGAATAACCAATAGTGTGCTTATACAGATTACGGTTGAGCAACTCGTTCTCATACGACTTGTAGTTGCTCTTGAAAGGGTTAGCCCACGACAACGAGAATTGCCAGTCGCGCCATGAATAGGCAGCTTTCAGTACAGAATAGGCTCCATTGTAGCCTTTATATTCTCCCTCCAAGAATCGGTTGCCGTTATCTATGTATCCTTGCAACGTGAATTTGCCGAGATAAGCCGTGATGCTACCTACATAATACCACGATGTATAGCAATGTGTATAGTCGTTGCCGTAATTAAAGCATCTGTACACTCCTCCATAGGCTGCAATCTGAAATTTTTCGGGCAAGAGCCAATAGCCAGCGTACGCCATAGCGTCCAGTACATCAATTTCCTTTTGATTAATCTGAGTGTATATGAATTTATTGTCGTCAGTCCGCTCATAATGTGCCATGTTCGGTTTGAGACATTGCTTGTAATAACCATCTACAAAGGTCTGCAGACGATTGGTGTTATATGAAAACTGCAATCTATGCTCCATATCGTGCGAAGGTTTCAAGTCTGGATTGCCTACAGTCCATTCCATACTGTTTGTGCGAACCATTGCGTCGCTCGTCATGGCTATACGGGAAACTACGTCCTGCATCCGATAAGTGTAGCTCAACTGCATGCTGTTATTGATTTGATATGTCAGAGATGCCTTTGGGTGAAAAGTCCAGAAATTATATCTGTGCCCGTTCTGGGTGTAATGGATATAACTTGCACCCGCACCTAATGTGTAACGCAACGGTTGGAGCATGCCCTTGATTTCGGCAAAGGCATATAGGCGGTTGTTGTTGGTCTTGGTCAAAGCTGAAGCATCGCCAAGATAGGCGTTCTTGGTGTGTTTATAGCTATAGTTCAAGCCTGTTGAGAGGGTAAAGGGTTTGAGTCTGTTCTCATAAATCACCTCAGTAAGGAGAGAAGCTGTCTTGCCATCCACATCATATTGATAAGGTGTACCCTCGTCATAATAGCTGCCTGTCTGTGTGGATATATAGGTACCTACGGCATTGGCTGTGATGGATTGGCGTGGGGTGAGCTGACGAAAGAAATAAATATCCAAAACAGGCGAAAGACTCTTATTGTGTTCTCGGCTTGTAGCCTGATATTGTCGAGAACCATCCGTGATGTCCTTAATGTTATAGTTGTCAGGAGTGTTGTTGAATGCTCCGCTCAAGGATGTTTGGAATACGGTTGCTGTGGAGTCCGACCAGTTATAGGTTAGTTTTGTATCATGCGCTATAGCTTTACTAAGCGACTCCACATCATTTCGCTCAATAGTGTAGATACTGCCGTCAGTCAAGGTATATTGGGATAGCTGCTTGCTCTTTTCGCCTTTGTTTTTATATCCACTCACATCATACGAAAGCGACCATTCACTCTTTCCGCGGTTCCATTTACCATACACCGAGCCGTCGCCTTGCAGGGTGGTAAGAGCCGAAGTTACGTCCGTGCCAATAGTATAACCGCTCTCGCTCCTGCGTGTAACTATATCAATCACATAGCCAATGCTTTCGTCATAACGAACGCCTGGGTTGTTTATAAAGTCAATCTTGGCAATATCTTTTGGATTAAGCGCCAACATCTCCTGTTTGCCTACAACAATACCATTTACCCGAAGTTGAACGCTACCTCTGTTATCAATAGCGGTAATAGTATGGTTGATGTTGTCAATACGAATATTGGTAAGTGTGAGTTTCTCAAGAATGCTGTAGCCATTGTTTGAAGCCTGCTTCTGTGCGTCGGTAGGATAGACGAGCATGCCGTCAGGCTTGTTCACTACCTTAGCGGCTTTTACCGTTACTTCATCAAGCGTGACGGTCTTGTCCACATTCTGAGCGTAAGTACAGAATGCAGAAGTTAGAATAATTGAAATTGTAGCTAATCGTTTCATTTTGCGCCATTTTTTGTTTTATGGCGCAAAATTACATCCTCTTTACAAGAAAGCCTGTTATTTAGTCTGACATTTCCCTGACATTTCCCTGACAAGCGACTGACAACGAACCTATCTATCTGAGTTTCAGACTATAACTCTTTCCCCGATCCGATTCGATTTTCAGGGTGCTATGTGTTTCTATGATAGGTTTTATACGTCTAATTAGCGTATAAAGCGTATCGCTTGCATCAGGTTTCTTAGGCCATAGTCGGTCACAAATTTCCTGTTTCGATAACGTATGGGTATCTGTCGTTATGAAAATTTTAAGCAAGGAGTGTTGCATAGGAGTAAGACGAATCTCCTCACCCGATACGGTCATAAATTTATCATCATGGAACACAATACCTCCGTACGCCAAACCTTGAACTATCAGCTCTGGCTTATTCCTTCTTACATACCACAAGCTCCCCAACAACCACAATGCACCAAACACGAAAAGAGAGCCCGAAGCTTTTTGATTGGACATCATGAAAGTCGTAGCAAAGCTGCAATTTGCCTCTGCCACCATCTTGGTCTCCCAACATCCACCTCTGCGTACGGTACGCATGGCAATACCTGCCGTATCTTTCAATTTGGCAATGGTGAGACAGTTGCGGTAACAGCGTATGGTGTCTGTGGTAACCACATTGTCGGGCATTTTCACAAGAACTTGCTTCAATGCCTGATCCACATCCTGGGCTATCATGTATTCTGTTCTGCGATAGCTGTTAATGCTTGTACACAACGCACAAAGCATAATAAAGCTGAACACTATGTATAGAAGGTTCTTCATAATTTATCCAATGTAATACGTGTGTTACATTAATAACGATACAAAAGTACATTTTATTATTATAACCACAATTTTTTTTAGAATTTATACATAGAGTCGTCATTCTCTTGGAAACGTCGCAAAATATGCGGTATTATCGGCACAGTTGCATAAGTCCGTGGCAATATAATCATGTTATCCAAAGATCATAGACGCTCTGAACATAAAGAAAGGTAAATCCTGCACACTGCGTAGTTGTGCTCTAAAGGTTCTTCCGTTAAATGCATAGATGAAATATGGAATGGCAGGAATGGCAGGAATGGCAGGAAGAGTCGTGGCGATAGAGCAACGCGCGCCGTAAGGGCGAATGACGGCTGCGCGACATGTGGAACCACCTTATTGTAACATGTAACAATGTAACTAAACTGCGGGGGTTGGTTGGAAGGGCAGGGAGGAAAAGGAAGAATCGTAGCGATAGAGCAACGCGTAAGGGCAACAGCCTTCTGTTATATGCTTATGCCCTTCGGGGCGCATGTAAAACCCAATGGCCATATGGGCTTTTGCCCCTTCGGGACGCATATCCACGCATTTAAGAGGGTGTGCATTCTATGTTTCTACGCAAGAAAAACTTGAAGTTTTTTTGCTG
>ENA-OPML01000157-OPML01000157.1-human-gut-metagenome-genome-assembly--contig:-NODE-157-length-10108-cov-2.591366_pt1 | contig 10108 bp, 9 predicted proteins | sample MGYA00241526_ERZ501749 | MGnify/ENA primary metagenome ERZ501749 (study PRJEB25962, sample SAMEA2042647) | human gut metagenome | biome: human gut; feature: human-associated habitat; material: faeces... | reverse complement strand
AAAGCGGTAAGCGTCTGCCTCAGTAAACTCCTCCGGCGTTTTTCCATTCCATAAGCGCGTTCCATCCGCCCCGTATCTTCTCGGCATAAGCACCTCCTCTTGTTAATGAGCGCCAAAGATACGCTGGGCAATGCTCCCGGTCTTAAAGAGCATGAAGCAAAGCAGAACCGTGTAGCCCACAGTTCCCCAAATCGCCCCGATGGGATCGCCGCTTGTTGCGATGCCTTGAATGAGCACCGCGTAAATTGCAACACATACAAGGATCAGCAGCCCTTGAAAGCCCACGGCAAACAGGGACTTGATGTAGTTCTGCCCGGTGCCGCCAAGCTCCCGGTTGGAAAGCGTAGCAACGGGGATGGGGGCCAGACTGGTCAGCAGATAGATTTCCAACATCCTGCCATACACCAAAACGAAAATGATAATCCCCATCGCCTTCATCGTAAATCCAATGAGCGCAGACTGCAGCCACAGCCCCAAAAGCGGCCCCAAGTCCATCGCCTCCAGCGAGGTCTCAAGTTCGGCAAGCATATCCGCCGAAACATCGGTAGAGCCTTGAATCAGCCCGCCTGCCTGCGCGATGACGCTCTGTGACACATCGAACACAGCCATGACGATATTGAATGTATTTGACAGGATTAAGATTGCACAGGCTGTTTTGAACATCCATTTATAGAGGTTCGCAACGTCAACCTCGTGCATATTGTTCTTTTCCGTTACCATGCTGATAAGCTCATAGCATAGGACGTAGGTAATGACAAGCCCCGCAATGGGTACGATTACATTCTCACTAAGGGTCTGTATCATGGAGAATATATTTGCGTTCCACCCTTGCGGGGTCTGCCCTACCTCTGCGGCGATAGTGCCGACTTTCTCGTTTACGTCCCCGAACATAGTTGACAGATTACCGTTTATGGCTCCTATGAGGATTTCCTTTATCCATTCGTTAATCGCGTCAAGTATGCTCTGCATAAGCCTTTACCCGCGCTTCTTAACCGAACAAGCCGGAAAGCAGCGGTACAAGGGTCATGCCGATAAGGGCAACGCCGCCGCCCGCCATCAACTGTTTCATGCCCTGCGACTTCGCGCCGGGGTTATCGTTGCCGTACCCCTCCATGAGGTTAATGCCGCCCCAAATGCCAAGTCCTGCGCCAAGCGCGATTACCAAAGTCTGCAATACGTCAACTGCGCTGTTGAAAAAATCCATATAAACCTCGCTTTCTGCCGCTAAAACGGCTCAAAAAATGTTGTTGGAAATAAAAATGCCGCCGTTTTTATTCGGCGGCTGCGTCCTCGTCGGACAAATCTATTTCGTATATGTCAAAGGGTTCGTCGGGCTTTACGATTGCCGGACGGGTGGACATATACCGTTCAACGTCAAAAGCGTTTTTCTTGTCGAAGTCGGAAAGGTATTTGTAGTTCGGGTGCTGCGTTATATCGTACTTATCGCTGAAAAAGGGGCGCACGCCGCGCAACTGCAAAATACATTTTCCTCCGTCCATAACTGCGATTTCGTCCTGTGTCATCAACTCCTTTCCCAATTTCTGATAATTGAGGCCATGAGAAACCTGCGTGCCGCGATTTTCGGAAGTGTTGAAACTGTCGATTGTTTCACGTCCCAAGTTCTCCGAAATATCCTTTGCATTTTTCCCGCGCCCTCCCAAAAACAAGGTGCTGTCGGCATTGTCAAGTATGATTTCTGCCGCGTCCTTGTAAATGGCTTTTAGCTGGCTCTGCGATTGCAGAATGATAGAAGCCGAGATTTCCCGGCTGCGGATTGTGGCAATCAATTTTTCAAACTGCGGGATTTGTCCAATGTTTGCAAACTCGTCTAACAGGCAGCGAACATGAACCGGCAGCTTGCCGCCGTATTCGTCGTCGGCCTTGTCGCACAAGAGATTAAATAACTGCGATTGCAGCATAGCGATAACAAAATTAAACGTGCTGTCCGTATCGCTCATAATCAAAAACAAAGCTGTTTTTCTGTCGCCTAACGTGTCAAGTTCTAATTCGTCGTAGGACATAAGATCGCGCAATTCCTTTATATCAAAAGGAGCGAGCCTCGCACCGCAAGAAATGAGGATTGATTTTGCGGTTTTGCCCGCCGCCAATTTATATTTTCGGTACTGCTTCACCGCGAAATGGTCGGGGTCGCGTTCTTCCAAGTCGGCAAACAGCAAATCGACGGGGCTTTGATATTCCTCGTCGTCCTCGCGGGCTTCGCTGGCGTTGATAAGTTCCAACAGGGTAATAAAGTTCATTTCCTCGGCGGGGGCTTCGTACCAGATGTAGCCCACCAACGCGCAATACAAAAGCCGTTCTGCCTTTACCCAAAAATCCTCCGCGCTTTTTTCTCCCTCACCTTTGGTATTCGCTATCAACGTATTTACCAGCTTCAAAATATCTTTCTCGCTGCGGATATACACAAAGGGGTTGTAGTGCATAGATTTTTTGAAGTTAATCGTATTCAGTACCTTAATGCGGTAGCCCGCCCGTTGCAGCAGCTTCCCGCACTCAATCAAAACCGTACCTTTCGGGTCGGTTAAGACGTAAGAGGAATGAAGCTGCATTAGATTAGGTTTGACAAAAAATCTTGTTTTTCCGCTGCCGCTGCCGCCGATCACGACGACGTTCTTATTTCTCGCGTACTTCGGCTGCTTCGGGCGGCTGTTCATGGTAAGCCGTTCCGTCTGCGTCAAAATGATGTTGTTTTGGAAATCCGGGTCTATGTAGGGCTTTATATCTTCGGCGTTTCCCCATCGGGCAGAGCCGTACTCCGCGCCCTTGCGGTATTTCTTCGCGTTTTTCCCTTTGACATAGACTATCAAGCGGATAATCACCGCACCGACAATGCCGACAAGCAAATCCAACGGGTAAACGCTCGGCAAGGCGTTTTCAAAGGCTGCGGAAAATCCTTGTGTGATATTCAGTATCTTTGCAGAAATATCCGCGCCGGGGGCAAGCCGCACCGCCTGTCCGACTTTATCAAAGAGATAGACAAAGAACACATAGGGGATATTCGGAAGTATCAGCTTTTTGTAGTTGATCTGCTTCATATCTCGCGCCCCCTGTCCATTTTCTTTACCTTGTCGCGGGCGGCGTTAAGCTGCTTCGCCTTGTCCTTTGCAGCGGCAAGGGCTTTGCGGATAGAGGGCTTTTTCTCCCGGTTCAGCTTCTTTGCGGAAAACTCTTGAAACGCTGCGGTCATAACGTCCGCGTCCCGGCCTTTGAAAAACACAAGGTAACGGGTCTGCTCGCCCTTAACCTTTTTTAGCGAAAAATCTATGTTGTATTTCTTCGCCGTACTCTCAAAGGCTTTAATATTGCTGTCGGTGATCTCGATGTTGGAAACACCCGCGTTCTGCTTCATAAGCTGCCGCATGGTCTGTTTCCCATGCGCGGGTTTGCTTTTCTGCTCCAAAAACTTTTGGATTGCTTTCTGTAACGCCTGTTCGGTAAGCCGCGCCGCGCCTTTTCCCACTTTGACGTATAGGGCAATCGTTTTTTGGGTTACTTCCTCCTGCAAGGTATCAACTCCTTTCCCGGTAAAGTGCGGCTATGCTCATTCGCCGCCGTATAAGTCGTGATTGACAAGGGCGGTATAGTAGCTGTCAATGGTACTCGGCGCGTTGAACAGCACCGCTTTTAGATACTGCTTGATGTTGCGCACTTTGGTTGTGTTCTCCCTCATGCAATCCAAAACAAACTCAATATGGCTGCTGTTCAGCTTCAAAAACTTGGATTTCACCAATTCGGCGGGGTAGTCGTCCCCGGCAATACGGATTGTCTTTCGGGCTGTGCAGACGGTTTCCAGCATAAGGTCAACAATCTCGTCCAAACGGTCTTTGTCAATTTTGCAGTTTTGAATGAGATGGTCGTATTCGATATTGTCCTTGATAATCTCCCTGTAAATCTCTACTGCGCTATTGCTTTTCGCTTCCGTTCTTTTCCTTTCCGGCGGCGTAGCCGCTTCGCCATGCGCAAAGGGCAAGGGGTTTAGGGAATGGAAAGGAATGGAATCGGTACTTGATAAATCAGTAATTGATTGTTCTTTACTTAATATATCTTTATTTAATTGCGTTGGATTTTCCAACGTAGGTTTTTCCTGCGTAGGTTTTTCCAACGTTGGATTATCCAATGTTGGATTTTCCAATGTAGGTAAATCCAATATAGGCGGCTGTCCGCCGCTGGTAGCTGCTTCCGGCTCTCGCGGCTGCGGCTGCTCGTATATGACGTAATCTGCGCCCCGCAAGCGTCCCTTTTCGTCGCGCTCCCGGCTGCGCACGATATATCCGGCTTTTTCGAGTTCCTTTACCGCTTCGCGGATTGCGTCGATCTTCTCCCGGTTGATATGGGATAAGCCCGCAAGGGTATAATCCCAATCTTCGGGCAGCGAAAGCATTTGCGACAACAAGCCCTTTGCCTTTAAGGACAATTCCTTGTTTCGCAAGTGGTGGTTGCTCATAACGGTATATCCCGTATTTCGCTCCACTCTGAAAACTGCCATATTTCCTCACTTCCTCTCTTGGTATGCGTGGACAATTAGAAAGCCGTTTTCGGCTGTTTTGGTATTGCAATATGCCCTTTGCCGTTTTCGCGTCTGCAAAGCCGCATGGCACAAGGGCTTTTGCCCGTCTATTTGTCCATGCTGGCGTGCGTTTTCCGCGTCCTTTTGCCGGGGCAATAGGGACACTCTTTGAAAACGCAAAACTCATATTTCCACCCGGGGCGGTAGAAACGGCAAGTGCCGCAATCTTCATCATCTCCGGCACAACCGGATTGATAGCGGTCAAATCCCGGCTTCTGCTGCATGAGCAATTCAAACGCCCGCTGCTTGCCCTTTGTGAAATACATTCCGGCTGCACCTCCTTTCCTGCGGGCATAAAAAAACGGCGTTACTTTCTCCCCCAAAGGGGTTAAGGTAACGCCGTTTGTGTGCGTATTCAGTTTTTAACACATTCCCTGTCTATCCGCTGTCCGCAAAACCATTGATTTTATTAGCTTTTTGCCGCTATCGCTATCACACCTCATTATTTGATCGTCCGGCGTTTAAACTTATGATGCAGGATGTGAAAGACGGTATTATAGACTGTATCGTTGTAAAAGATCTTTCGAGGTTTGCAAGAGAGTATATCGACGCAGGGAGATACATTGAGCGGATGTTTCCTGCAATGGGGATACGATTTATAGCGATCAATGATGCCTATGACAGTGCAGATACACAGGCACAGGGAAACGAGATAATCATTCCGTTTAAGAATCTTATCAATGACGCTTATTGCAGGGATATTTCCATAAAAATCCGAAGCCACCTTGAAACAAAGAGACAGAACGGAGAATTTGTAGGAAATTACTGTGTCTATGGCTACAAGAAATCTGAGATTGACCATAATGTGATTGTTCCTGACGAATATGCTGGTCCGGTGGTTCAGGATATTTTCCACTGGATAAAGAACGGAATGAGCCTTGATGCCATAAGTGACAAGCTGAATGCTCTTGGTATTCTCTCACCTATGGCATATAAGCTCAGCAAGGGAGAGAATTATAAGACAGCATTTCAGAAGAAAGACGAGCTGTTGTGGACTCCTGTTGCTGTAAGGCGTATTGCAACGAATATTATTTATACAGGAACGCTTGTACAGGGCAAAATCACAACACCTAACCATAAGGTTAAAACAAGGATATTAAAGCCACAGGAGAAATGGGCAGTATGCCACAACAATCACGAGGCACTGGTATCTTTAAGAACATTCCAGATTGTACAGCGTCTGTTGTCAGTGGATATGAGAATGGCACCGGGGAAAGACTCTATCTATCTTTTATCCGGAATAGCAGTATGTGCCGATTGTGGAGCACTTATGACACGAAAGGTGTCTACGGTAAATGGGAAAAAGTATGTTTACTATATGTGTTCCAATAACAAGAAGAATAAGAAGTGCAGCTCCCACAGGATAAAAGAGGCAGACTTGGAAAGCCGTGTATTTGATACCTTGAGGGATATGACAGCAATACTTCTGGATGCAGATGAGGTAATAAAGGAAGCTGGCAATAGTGCCAATTTCAGAATAGACCAGAAAAAGACAAAAGAGAGGATCAGTGCAAAAGAGAAAGAGATAACCAAATATAATCAGATGCTTGTTTCACTTTATGAGGACTACAAAGATGGAATCGTTGATAAATCAGACTTTGCGATTATCAAGGAGAGCTTTGAAGTAAAAAGGTCTGAAGCGGAAAAGGCAATCGACAGGTTACAGAAAGAAGCAGAAAACATTGCTGCCGGAATTGAAAGAGATACCGAGTGGCTGGAAGAACACAGGAAATGGAAAACAATGCCTTCTCTTACCCGTAATGTGGTAGTGAGCCTTATACAGTCCGTAAAGGTATATGAGGGCGGTGATATAGAAATCGTACTGGACTGTGACGATGAATACAGAAAAATCGTTGCAAGAGCCGGGGAGCTGGAAAAACAGCAGGATACGGAAAGGCTGGTGGTCTAAATGGCAAGGAAGTCAAGAACACAGCCGAAACAATCACCGGATACACTGAATGTATTATCCAAAGTGTATAAAACTGCCATATATGTGAGATTGTCTGCGGAAAAAGATGAAACGAGAGACAGAAAAACCCTGATCAATCAGAGAAATCTCATTAAGAACTTTGTGGATCAGCAGATGGACATGGAAGTTTATGACATCTATATGGACGATGAAATTTCCGGTACAACATTCGACAGACCGGAATTTGAACGCATGATGTCGGATATGAGGGCAGGAAGGATCAACTGCATTGTCGTAAAGGATTTGTCCCGCTTGGGTAGAGATTACATTGAAACGGGCAATCTGGTAGAGCGTGTATTCCCGATGATGAATATCCGCTTTGTAGCGATTACGGATAATTATGATTCCTCAAAGAAAGACGCAGACCTTATGGTTGCGGTCACGAATATAGCCAATGACCTGTATGCTAAGGATATTTCAAAGAAAATATCTTCCAGTAAGCAGGAAGCGATGGAAAAAGGTATTCCAGTTGGCAGAGTGACTTATGGGTATAAGGTGGTTCTTGATGAAAACAAAGTCAGGGTAATGGTTGAGGATAAGGAAGCCGCAGATGTTGTAAGGTGGATTTTTAATGAGGCAGAAAAAGGTACACTGCATTCTGTGATAGCGGCAGAACTGAATGCGAAGCATATCCTTACACCTGCCCAGTACAAAGTAAGGCATAATATAGAGAAACTTGAAAAGCTGCGTGGAGTTAAGTGGACTGTTGATACATTGTCACAGATTTTAAAGAATGAAGTCTATATTGGAAGATATGTGACAGGTAAAGACAGGGTATGCCTGTACAGACACGAAAAGAGGCATACTACCAATAAAGATGAGTGGTATGTTTTTGAAAATCATCATATTGCACTTATCACAAAGGAACAGTTCTATGCGGTGCAGAAGAACAAAAGAAAGGTAATAAAGCCAGCAAAAAAGCAGACCGTGAATATGCTGAAAGGCAAAATCACCTGCGGCTGTTGTGGAAGCAGTATCCATATCCACCCTGAGAAATATGGAAAGGTTTATATGTGTACGCATAGAAAAAGATATGGAAAGGACAGTTGCAACTGCCTGCCTGTAAAGGTAGACGATATATATGCAGCGGTGCTTGCTGTTATAAAGGAGCAGATACAGGTCTTTATTGACAGGGAAAAAATATTAAAGGAACATCACAATGACAGCAGTGTAATCAGACAGGAACAGGTATATACGGAAGCTGTGAATAAGTGTGTCAAGGAAATGGACAGACTTATGGAATTAAAGAGCGGTCTGTATGCTGATTACACGGAAGATTTGCTTGATGAAAAGGAATATCTGCAACTGAACAGGGAGTATTCACAGCGTATTGAGAAATTGAAGATACAGGCTGATGAATACAGGCAGGCGGCAAGTCAGTATGAAAGTGCTGAAAAGACCGTTGCCCAGTTAAAAGCTGAAATGCTCCGTTTTAAAGGAAAACGCAAGTTGACGCAGGAAATGGTCGATTTGTTTGTTGCACAGGTACGCATATACGAAAACAAGAATCTTGAGATCGTTCTGAACTATGAAGATGAACTGAAAAAATTCGCAGAACTGAATATGGAAAGAGAGGCAGGATAATGGCTGAGAAAAGAAAATTAGCCTTTTATATCCGTCTCTCGGATGCGGATGAGGAGGTAAAAGCAGGAACAAAAGACGAAAGTAACAGTATTACAGGACAGAGAAAACTCTTGTATGCGTATATCAAGAAAACAGAGGAATTTGCAGGTTTTGAGGTACTGGAATACTTTGATGACGGATATTCGGGAACAATGTTCAATAACAGAGCAGAATTCCAAAGGCTCATACAGGACGCAGAGCTTGGAAGATTTGAATGTATCATAGTAAAAGACTTTTCACGATTTGGAAGGGATTACCTTGAAGTAGGCAACTATCTGGAGTTTGTATTCCCTGCAATGGGAATGAGGTTTATTTCTGTCAACGATAATTATGACAGTGACAGAAACTTTGGTGTTACCGGAGGAATGGATGTAGCTTATAAGAATCTGATTTACCAGCTTTACAGTATGGATTTATCAAGAAAGGTAAAGAGTGCCAGAAGGACAAGAAATCTGAGCGGCGAATACACGGCATCATTTGTCTGCTATGGATACAAGAAAGATCCAGACGATAAGCATAAGCTGATAATAGATGAAGAAGCTGCAAAGGTTGTTGTGGAGATATTTTCACTGATCATTGCAGGATATAATGCAAGTGAGGTTGCCCGCATATTAAATGAGAGAAAAATCCCGACAAGAGTTCAAAACCAGTGGAAGAATGGAATCAATTATGTTCCGGTTCATAATAAAGGGGATTATATGTGGGATAATTCAGAAGTTATAGCGATTGTCCAGAATGAGCAGTACAAAGGAATAATGATCCAGAATAAATGTGAAACTGTTGGTTTTGGAGATAATAAGAAGGTTCGCAAACGAAATAAAGAGGACTGGTCTGTTGTAGAAGGTGCAATACCAAGAATAGTAAGCGATGAAATGTTTGATGAAGTCAATAAAATGCTACGGGTTGAAGCCAGAGGGATTGAAAAGAGTACAAAGAAACGTAAGAAAAATCTTTTTATCTGTCCCTATTGTGGAAGAAAGCTGATGAATTCCAGTGCAGTATGTACACCGAAGCTCCTCTGTCCAAAACGCAGGATGGTAAGGACTGGCGAATGTCAGCAGATTTTTATGCTGAAGTCAGAAGCACAGGACAAGGTGCTGGAAATCACAAAGGAAATCTGTAGAACACTTATACAGGAAGAAGAACTTAAAAAGGCATCAAAGGATAAAAGGAAGGTGACAAGCGATGAGTATTTGATTAGTGAGCTTAAAGCGGAGTATGACAGAATATCAAACAGCACAGTTTCTTGTTATCAGTCATACAGAGAGGGAAAGTACACAAAAGAAGAATATGTGCAGCTAAGAAAAACAAACCAAGAGCTGTTAGCTGATCTGGAGAATCAGATATCAGATTTGCAGGAGAAAGTTGCAAATCAGGAGCCTGACGCAGAGGAGAAGATAGAACAGCTAACCCAGTATAGTATGCTGGAGCAGTATGACGGAGATGTACTTTCTAACATAATTGATAAGGTGCTCATTTACAACGACAAAGACATAGAGGTTGTGTTTAAGGGTGAGAACTTTATCCGAAATGCAGTGTAGTAAACAAAATGAGTAATATAGAAAGCCAGTAGTGAAAAAGCTGCTGGCTTCTTCTATGGGTAGTAACGAAAAGGTTAAGAGTAATAAACTATTCTGTACTTTAAAAATCAGTAAGGGTTTGATAGAATATGTACAGAAAAAAATAAAATTTTTTTTGTCCCAGTCTTGACAGATGCAGGACTGCCAACATGGTAAACATTAATCATGGCATGAACGATGAGCTTTTAAATAATTGCAGACCATTGCAGGAATATATGCTGCTTATTGAGGAGATACGTAAGAACCGGTCTAATGGCATGGAAGTGGAGCAGGCAGTTGATAAAGCTGTAACTTATTGTATAAGCAATAACATTTTAAGTGAGTTTCTCACTAAGCACAGAGCAGAGGTGA
>ENA-OPML01000153-OPML01000153.1-human-gut-metagenome-genome-assembly--contig:-NODE-153-length-10461-cov-6.350086_pt1 | contig 10461 bp, 10 predicted proteins | sample MGYA00241526_ERZ501749 | MGnify/ENA primary metagenome ERZ501749 (study PRJEB25962, sample SAMEA2042647) | human gut metagenome | biome: human gut; feature: human-associated habitat; material: faeces... | reverse complement strand
AAGGCATACCCTCGTCTATAGATATTGAATTCTTAGAATTAAACGACAACCCCTAGAATAAAGTGCATGTTTCATTATTATGATTATCAAGATGATTGCTTTTTACCCGAAATGGAGGAAATTAGACGTTTTGGTGTCCCGTCTAATAGACATTTCGTTGCTATAGATCCTAAAAAACCAACAAAGCCTTTTGTGAAAGTTGTCCTTGAGTATTGATTAAAGCAAAGCATTGTTGCTGGCGAGTGAAAGCTTTAAACAAGTCCATTGCAGAATTAAGTATGCACTAAATTTATTTCGCCAACGGGTAACCCGATGTCATAATGGATTTTGTCTAACCATTATTGCAATAATTTTGGACTGTTTGGCAAGATGTGTTTCCAGAACAATGATTATCTTTGCAGATAGATTGTAAATCAGAAGATAATGTTGAATCTAGACAATTTCTACAAGGCTCGCTATGTGCTGAGCAAGATTATTCGTCGCACCGATCTGGTGCACGCCCCCAAGATCAACCCCGAGTGTGATGTCTACCTGAAGCCCGAGTGCTTGCAAAAGACAGGATCGTTTAAGATCAGAGGTGCTTACTACAAGATTTCGCAACTCTCAGAGGAGGAACAGAAAAAAGGCGTGATCTCCTGCTCGGCTGGCAACCATGCGCAGGGCGTGGCACTTGGTGCCACATCGATGGGCATCAAGTCGCTTATCTGTCTACCCGAGGGCGCGCCAATCAGTAAGGTGGAGGCCACCAAGAAGCTCGGCGCTGAGGTGTGCCTGGTGCCAGGGGTATATGACTAGGCATTCCAAAAAGCCTTGCAATTGCGCGATGAGCACGGCTACACCTTTATTCACCCCTTCGATGATGAGAACGTCATTGCCGGACAGGGAACCATCGGTCTCGAGCTGCTTGACCAACTGCCCGACGTGGAAGCTGTGGTGGTGCCTGTGGGTGGCGGCGGACTGATCTCGGGTGTGGCCTACGCCGTGAAGTCGCTCAACCCCAACGTGAAGGTCTATGGCGTGCAGGCCAGTGGGGCTCCCAGTATGGTGAACAGCCTTCACGACCACAAGCAGGAGAAGCTCGCCAAGGTGTCGACCATCGCTGATGGCATTGCCGTGAAAGAGCCGGGATCAGTTACGTTCGACATCTGTTTGCGCTATGTCGACGACATTGTGACCGTTAGTGAGGATGAGATCTGTGCTGCCATTCTCCACCTCATCGAGAGCGAGAAGATGGTGGCTGAGGGCGCTGGAGCAGCCAGCGTGGCCGCCGTGATGTTCAACAAGGTGCCGGTGAAGGGCAAGAAGACAATCTGTGTGGTGAGTGGTGGCAACATCGACGTGACCATCCTGAGTCGCGTCATCAATCGTGGACTGGCCAAGAGCGGGCGCATCTGCACGCTCATCATCGAACTGGCCGACAAGCCTGGGCAGTTGCTCAAGGTGTGCCAGGTTATCGCAGCCCAAGGCGGAAACATCGTCAGCGTGTATCATGAGCGCAACAACGACAGCAAGAAGGTCACCGACTGCGTGCTGCGCCTGTCGGTCGAGACCAAGAACCAGGAGCATGTTGAGAGCATCACTAAGGCTCTTACCGACAACGGACTGAAAATCAGGGAAAACATTTAATTAACCCTTATATAATATCAACTATGCAAGCAATTCACACAGAAAAGGCTCCTAAGGCCATCGGTCCTTACAGCCAGGCTATTAAGGTAGGCAACCTCGTGTTCGCATCGGGCCAGGTGCCCATCGTGCCCGCCACGGGCGAGTTTGTGGAGGGTGGCATCAAGGAGCAGACACGCCAGTCGCTCACCAACGCAAAGGCCATCCTTGAGGAGGCCGGCACAAGCCTCTCGAAAGTGGTTAAGACCACGGTGTACCTCTCCGACATGGCCAATTTCGCTGCCATGAACGAGGTCTACGCTGAGTTCTTCACCCAGCCTTATCCCGCTCGTTCGGCTGTGGCTGTGAAAACATTGCCCAAGAACGCGCTGGTCGAGGTGGAGTGCATCGCTGAGCTCTAAGCCGGATGGACCCTCACAACGCATGAGAAAGGCCACCGCTGCTTCTTTGTGAAGCGTGCGGTGGCCCTTTCGTTTTGTCTTGGCAATAACGGCGTGCTTACCCTTTTTTCATGCGCATGTTGAGTTGGAAGAGGCAGGGCAAGATGATGCAGACGGAGAAGAACAGCCCCATGCCCAAAGAGTGGCTGCTACCGTGGAAAAGGTCGATGAGCTTGCCGTCGCCCAGTTGGGGCATCAGGTTGAACATGAGATAAGCCACGGTGTTGTTTACCCAATGGAACAATAGGCCCGGCAGGATGGAGCCCGTGCGATAGTACATCCAACCCAACAACAGGCCGATGGGCAGGGCGTGTGCAAACTGTGCCGTATTGAAGTGGATGGCGCCGAAGAGCACTGCCGAGATGAGGATGGCCCACCAATGTGACTTTTGCGAGAACAGGTTCAGTAGGGTGCGTAGCACAGCACCACGAAACACCATCTCCTCAGCCACTGGGCCGAGTATACCTACGGCCAGATAGCCTGTGGGCTCTTTCATGATGCTCTGTAGGAGTTGTTCGGTGGCGCTGGGCATGGATGTGGGCAAATGCTCGATGATCCACTCGGAGGGCAGGATGGTGCCTACGGCCAACATGCCCACCCAGGCCAGTGTGGTCCAAGGATGGGAGGCCAGCCACACACGCGACACGGGTGCCCAACGGTATAGCTTGAAGAGAATGATGGTAAGCAGGCTGCTCGCCACCATGTTGGCCACGAGCATCTTGGTGGGCATGGTCATTGTGCCATGGGCCAAGGCTTGTACGATGGCTGCCCACGTTTGGCCTTCGTGCCAGAGGCTTACGACGCCGAAGATAACGTTCGTCAGCAGTTGGATAACCACGAAGGCTATCATATAAAATATAATGTCGAGTGTACTGTGAGTGATTTTATTCATGTTCTAAGTCTTTTTCAAATTGTTGCCCCACCATCTTTTCATCCTCCTTGAGTTGTTCCACGAGTTGGGTTACATTGTCAAATTTGCGCTCCTCTCGGATGCGGTGCACGAACGACACCATCAGCATGCGTCCATAGATGTCCTCGTTGAAGTTGAAGATATAGGTCTCAAGGGTTCGCTCATCGCCTCCGAAGGTGGGCCGTGTGCCAATGTTCATCATGGCTGGTTTGTAGGCCAGGCTGCGCTCCAAACGCACCTTGACGGCGTACACGCCCCCTCCGGGTATGAGCTGACCGAAGTCGGAGGTGTCGAGGTTGGCCGTGGGGAATCCTATGCGGCGCCCCTCCTTGTGGCCGTCGACCACCTTGCCGGCGATGGTGTAGGGATAGCCCAGGCACTGGTTGGCCAGTTCGATCTCGCCTTCCTTTACGAAGGCCCTCACCACCGACGAGCTGACGTTGACGCCATTGAGTGTGAACGCCTGGTTGTGGATGACCTCGATGCCCAGTTCACGGCCGTAGCGCACATAGTCGTCGAACCCTTCCGAGCGGTTGTGGCCGAAGCGGTTGTCGTAGCCGATGATGAGCTTTCGCACGTTGAGGCGGTCGCGCAGAATCAGCGCCATAAAGTCGCGCGCCGACAGGCTGGCCATCGCCTCGTCGAAGTGGAGTAGGGCGGTGGCGTCGACCCCCGTCTTCGAGAGCAGCAGCAGCTTGGAGTCGAGCGTGGAGAGCAGTTCGGGCTGGTAGTCTTTGCGCAGCACCTGCCGTGGATGGCGGTCGAAGGTCACCACAAGCGATTGCAGGCCCGAGTGGGCTGCCTCCTGTCGCACGTGGCTGATGAGAAACTGATGGCCGCGGTGCACACCGTCGAAAAAGCCGATGGTGGCCACGCTGGGCTCCAAGGGTGCGGTGTTGTCGTTGAGGTATATTGTTTTCATGTCTTAAGGTTTCAATACGCTAAATTTACGGTTGCACCAACGTTTCCAGGCGCGCCACAGTTCGCCGGCCCACAGCACCACCGAGGTGCCCACGGTGATAGCGCCCCATTCCTCGAACGAGAGAGGCAGCGTGCGGAACATCTTGCCGCCAAAGGTGACGATGATCCATTGGCCGATGAACACCAGCGCCAGTACTAGCACCAATCCGCCGTCGCGCCAGAAATAGCGGAAGGCCGAATAGTCGGATCCAAGACTCTTGGCGTTGAAGAGGTTCCAAAACTGCAACATGACGAAGGTGGTGAAGAAAAGCGTCAGCTCATGCACATCGACCACGCTACCTGCTCCGTGGCGCTCACACCAGATGAGAAACATGAACATGCCCAGGAAGAACACCATGCCACAGAAGAGAATGCCGCGGGCCATGGGACGACTGATGATGAAATCGGTGTCGCGGCGCGGCTTGTTGCGCATCACCTCGTGTGAGGGAGGCAACGACGCCAGGGCCATGGCGGCGAAGGTGTCCATGATGAGGTTCACCCAAAGTATTTGGGTCACCGTGAGCGGCATCTCCGTGCCGATGATCGAACCACCGAGCACCAGCAACAGCGCCGAGAGGTTCACCACGAGTTGGAAGTAAAGAAAACGCTGTATGTTTTTGTAAAGCGACCGTCCCCACATCACCGCGTTGGCGATGGCGTGGAAGCTGTCGTCGAGCAGCGTGATGTCGGAGGCTTGCTTGGCCACCGAGGTGCCCGATCCGAGCGACAGGCCCACGTGGGCGTGGTTTAGGGCTGGCGCGTCGTTGGTGCCGTCGCCCGTCACCGCCACTACCTCGCCATGGCGTTGCAGCATCTCCACAAGGCGCTGCTTGTCGGTGGGACGTGCACGCGACATGACACGCAGAGCCATGCAGCGCTTGAAGGCTTCCTCGTCGCTGAGGCTGGCCCATTCGGTGCCGGTGATGTGCCAAGTGGCTTCCTCGCGCTCGCCATGGGCTGGCCATACGCCAATCTGACGGGCTATCTCGATGGCTGTGGCCGACGTGTCGCCCGTCACCACTTTCACTTGGATGCCTGCGCGTTGGCACTCGGCCACGGCGGGCGGTACGTCGGGGCGCACGGGGTCGCTGATGGCCACCACGCCTTGCAGCGTGAACGGTTCGTCGCTGGTGGCGTAGGCGAAGGCCAGGGTGCGCATGGCCTGCTGCTGGTAGTGGGCCAGCACCTCTTCGGCGCGTTGGCGCTCAGGGGCGTCGGGAGTGCACATGTTGAGCACAATCTCTGGGGCGCCCTTCACGAAAGTCATTGTTTTGTCGCCCATGTCCACCGTTGTGAGCATGTATTTCTTCTCGGTGCTAAACGGCTGTTGGCTCACCACCTTGTATTGCTGGCGCAAAGTGGCGTAGTGCTTGTCATGGTCGCGAAGCCACAGCAGCAAGGCGCCTTCGGTGGGATTGCCCACCACATTCTCGCCGTCGAGCTCGGCGGTGGAGTTCACGGCCATGGCAACGTTGAGCAGCAACTCGCTGTTGGGATCGGATGGATTGGCAGGGGTGATGTGGCCCACACGCATCTTGTTTTGCGTCAGCGTGCCGGTCTTGTCCGTGCAGATCACGGTGACGGCGCCCATCGTCTCTGAGGCGTGCAGTTTGCGCACGAGGACGTTCGACTTCAGCATGCGGCGCATGTTGAGCGCCAAGGCCAGCGTCACCGCCATGGGCAAGCCCTCGGGTACCGCCATCACGATGAGTGTCACGGCCATCATGAAGTAGTTGAGCACGATGTGCATCATGCCGAAATAGTCGTTGCCATGCCAGATGCTATTGGTCAGAATGTCGTGAACAAGAAAGATGACGAAGGCTGCAACCGACACGATGGTTCCGATCTTCGAGATGAGCTTGGCCAACTTGTCGAGTTGGATGTTGAGCGGTGTTTTTACTGAGGTGCTCTCAGTCGACTTTTGCGCCACCTTGCCAATCTCGGTGGCGTCGCCCACGGCGGTCACCACAGCTGTTCCACGTCCGTTCATCACCATGGTGGAACGCAGGATGACGTTGGGCGGATAGGCCTCGTTGCCCTCCTTGGTGGCGTCGATGCTCTTGGTGGTCAGCGGCTCACCCGTCAGGCTCGACTCGTCGACCTGCAGGTTGACAGCCTCCACCAGTTGGGCGTCGGCGGGAATCTCGTCGCCCACCTCCACGAGGATGATGTCGCCCACCACGACCTCTCGTCGTTTCACCTCCGTCACACGACCATTGCGCCGAACCTTCACCCGTTGGTCTTCGTTCATGGCCGTGAGCACGTTGAAGCGCCGGGCGGCGTCGCACTCAAAATAGAAACCCACCGTTGTGGCGATGACCACCGCCAGGATGATTCCGAGGGTCTCCATGAAATCCCGTTCGATGAAGGCCAGCAGCAAAGAGACGAGCGCTGCCACAAGAAGTATCTGGATGATGGGGTCGTGGTATTTGTCCAAGTAAAGCTTCCAATAGGAAGTGCGGCGCGGGGGTGTCAGCACATTCTCGCCGTGCTGGCTGCGACTGGCTTCCACTTGAGCGTCGCCCAAGCCTTGTAAATTCACGTTTTCGGATGATGATGTGTTCATTGCACAATGTTTTAGGGAATACGTCCAGGCGTAACGCCCGCTGCGCATTCGTCTTTGCAAAGTTAGCTATAATACATAGAAAAGGCTACATCCTTAAACGATATTTAGCTACTTTTTGCAAAAAATATTTGGAGTTTCCAACGAAACGCCGTACCTTTGCAACACTAATAGTATGCGATTGGTGCATTCGGGCTGTCGGTTTACGGCAAATCGTCTTCCCTTTTCGCCTTCAAACGGACTTGTAGCTCAGTTGGTTAGAGCAACAGACTCATAATCTGGAGGTCCTAGGTTCAAGCCCTAGCTGGTCCACACTGAAAATCAGGCACTTACGAGCAATCGCAAGTGCTTTTTTCTTTATTTGCGTAAACAATGCGTAAACAAACTGATTGAGTTTTACGCAATTCTACCATTTGAGTATCTTTGAAGTTCTGTGATATTACATTATCTTATTAGAACAGCGAATTCATCATCATTTTCTTCAATACCTTCCTTGACTGTGGTATTATCTCCTACATACAGAAGGAGCTGACCATACTTCTATGGCGATGATGGGAAACCTACTTTTTTTGCCCCTATCATGCCTGAAGCCCTTGCTACCTTTGCTCAGTTGGAACGTGATAACATCTCATTCTTTGTAGATTTGGTATTAAAATGCAGTTTGAGAGTTTCAATATGTGTAAAATTCATTAAAAATATAGGTTAGAAAAGGATTTGCTGATAAAAGACGCCTGAAATTCAAGCAAAATTTGTATTTTTGCATAGAAATTTCAATAGAATTTATCTCAAACGATTTTAATTCAATTTATGATGCTGTTATCTGATAAGCTAAAAGAACTACGAGAAAATGCTAAGCAACCACAACGAAGGGTGGCGGCAGCTCTTGATATTGACACTGCAACGTATTGCAAGATGGAAAAGGGGCTTTACATCCCACGTCGAGAGCAGGTAATGACTTTGGCTGAGTTCTATAAATGTGATAACGAAGAATTGATTAAACTATGGTTAGCCAATAGGCTTTACGATGTCGCTAAAGATGAGGATCTTGCACATGACGCATTGACTTTAGTAAAAGATATGTTAGAAGATAACTATCCTTCAACTCCTGAACACTTATAACTATGTATCTATATAAAATTGAGGAATATCTATCCAACAAAGATGTATTCATAATTGAACCAATTAATTTAAGGAAAGATTGGAATTCATATTTTAATCAATACCACAATGCTACTCTTTGCTTATTAAACAAGTCTGTTAAGAATAGTTATGGCTTGAATTATATATTTATGCCTGTCATGCAGATACTTCGCCACTCTTATGAGCTGTTGGTAAAATCTCAATGCATAACAAAAGGAGTAAATGATAAAGCCATATTTGAATCTCATGACTTAGAATATTTAAGCAATTTGTGCGGCATGAGCATTGTTCTTCCTTATACCTTTAAAGATACAAATGGAGACTTATTTAAGTACACTCACACTAATTCTAGCAGACTGCACTTCGCGGAACATGTAATATCCTTGTTGGATGACTGTTTACAATATGTGAATGTAACTGAAGAATTAAATTCATGTATATGTCATGACCCTACATTATTTTCAGAACTACATTTTGAGAATAGATTTGTCGTCTATCCTCATGAATGTACATCTTTGGGGGCTGTTTCAACTCAGTATGATGAAGCATTAAGAATATTACTGGACTGTATTATAGAAAAATACGTAACAATAAATGATCTGTTTCTACCAGTTCTATTTCTTCTTAGACACTCATTAGAATTAAAATTAAAGGTATCGCTCCAGAACTTAGGTAATGTAATTGAAAAAGATAAGATTATTCGATTAAGGCACAATCTTACGAAATTATGGAATATATTATCAAGTAAATTATCACAAGCAATAGACGCATTACAAGATTCTAACTTCAAAACAGAAGGCAAAGTACTATTGGAGAATGTCAATAAGTATATAGGCGTCATGGCATACCTTGATGCAAATTCGAAATCTCTACGATATCCGGAAACATCTTTTGGTAACGTATGTAATTTGCCAATAGAAAAAACGATGGTCGTAAATAGTCTCAGATTAGCATCTGTAACTGATAGTTTCTTGTGTTTTGGAGTTGAAGTACTTGCGGAAGTTGGTGCCCTTCAGCTTGGAGATGATATTTTGCACGAATTATTTGATTAAGTTATGAACTACCCACTTATATCAGAATATATAGAATCCATATTGAATGCCGAGGACAACTTCGACAAGTTGTCTCATCTTCGACCTGTCTTTAACGAAACAGGTTCTCCAATCATGAGCAGTGGCAACTTTGCTGTTGTATTCAAGATGACAGATGGAGAAAAGTATTATGCAATTAAATGTTTCACAAAAGAACAAGAAGGCAGAGAAAAAGCATATAAACTGATCAGTGAGGAACTTAAAGATATAGAGTCTCCATATTTAGTAAAATTCTCTTTCTATAATAAAGAGTTGTTTGTGGATTCATCTCAAACACAAGAAAATGAATTCCCTGTTGTATGTATGGACTGGGTCGATGGGATTACATTGACCGAGTTTATAAAAGGTTACTCGGACTCATACCAATTTCTTTATGAATATACAGATGGTGGATTATGGACCTATGATGAATATAAAGGTTTACATCTTGAAGACTTACACATTCTATCATGCCATTTTGAAATACTTGGAAAATGGCTAAAAGATCAGAAATTTGCGCACGGTGACTTGAAACCTGATAATATTTTAGTGCGCAAAGACGGAACTTTAGTGCTTGTTGATTATGACGGAATGTTTGTTCCATCGATGGAAGGTCAAAGCAGAAGAGAAATGGGTAGCCCAGACTTTAATAGCCCTTCGTGCGCTTTGAAGTTTGATGCTTCAATCGATAATTTTGCCATCACTACAATTAGCTTACAATTAGAGTTGTTAAGTGCAGATGCAAATTTATGGTTATACAATCACTCTGCATTTCCTCTGACTAAAGCAGATTATCTGAATATTGCTCAGAGTGAAAATATAAGAGCTATTATGGAAACATCTGTAAAGTCTCAGATGTGCATGCATTTGTTTGGCGAATTAATCTGCGAATTGTCATGCAAAGCACTTAACCATAGGCAAAGCAACCATAACTCAAACATTCTGCTTGATACAGATTCAAAAGGTGAGTTAGATACTTTTACAGATGAATATGGTGTTGTTTATAGTAGTGATAGAAAACGACTAATCTCCGGAGCATCTTTCGAAATGCAATACGAGAGAGAACCGATTCCTTATATTATACCCGAAGGTACTGAGGTGATATGTAATGACGCATTCTATATGCAGGATATAGAAGCTGTTATCTTTCCTAGTACACTAAAAGCAATCGGTAAAGATGCTTTTTGCGACACTCCACTTAGGTGGGTTGAAATTCCCGAGTCGGTATATCAATTAGGTGATTGCGCCTTTTGTGGATGTGGAGCGGAATATGCAATTATCAAAGGTCATTTAGAGTATGTAGGTAGTGATATCTTTGCTCCTGACGATAATGGAATGGCTCTCTCTAAAGTTGTTTTATTTGAGGGTGTAGAAGTTATTGGAGATAGTATGTTTAGAGGATGTCAATTAGAGTCATTTGTTATTCCTTCTACAATTAAGAAAATTGGAGATAATCCATTTGAGGGGTGCAAAATGTCAGATATTTCGTCCTACTCCTCAAACTTCTTTGTTGAAGATAGTTGTCTATATGAGCATAATAGTCGTGGTCTCAAAGTTATATCATACTTCTCTAATGGTAATGATATAGATAATAACCTATCAATAAAAGAAGAAACTAGTATTATTGGCGCAGCAGCTTTTGCATATTACGACAAAGGCTTTATAACAATACCGAAATCTGTAGTTGAATTAGGTAAAAGACTCAAGTTTCGGATTTAGAATTCAAGCCGTTTGAGCATACTCTCTAAGTGCAGC
>ENA-OPML01000152-OPML01000152.1-human-gut-metagenome-genome-assembly--contig:-NODE-152-length-10480-cov-2.412566_pt1 | contig 10480 bp, 8 predicted proteins | sample MGYA00241526_ERZ501749 | MGnify/ENA primary metagenome ERZ501749 (study PRJEB25962, sample SAMEA2042647) | human gut metagenome | biome: human gut; feature: human-associated habitat; material: faeces... | reverse complement strand
ACGTTACATCCGGAATTTACACAAATTACTGAACAACTCCAGTGTATTTTTCAGCGTGTTACTGTTTTTACTAATGGTACAACTGATAATATTTGCTCATTTGTCCCTAGGGAATGTGATGCCATAAATTATAATTCGAAATTCTTAAAATGCATAGATAGCAAACGCTTGTTGAATGACAAGCCTGGTGCAAGAGTTATATCTGTAGTAATTACTAAAAATATAGATATAGAAAGTCTAAAAATAGAAATAAAACAAATATTGAATTATTGCAATAGAATCCGTATTTCGCTAACATTAGACTGCAATGCTAATATATTTAAAGATAAAAAGATTTTAATACATAATTACAAGTCATTATATAATTATTGTGTTGGTTTAGGCTTGGAAACAATCATGGATCATAATTTACCAATATGTTTCCTTTATGGTACTGATATAGTTATCAACCGTCCACATGCTTTGTGTGATATTGATTGTTCTGGATTAATTGATGCACATTTCAATTTGCGATTTTGTAACATAGCGTCCGACCAAAATCTTCAATTATTTGGCAAAGATGATAGAATTGTTCCATTTAAAATAGTTTCAAATTTCCTTCAGATGGCTTTTTACGAGAGACAAATAAGCGTTCTTAATAAGCTATGTAAGGAGTGCACATTATATGGAGATTATTGTAATGGTTGTTTCTTACATAATAAAAATATAACTAGGGCAGACGTTTTGCATAATACTGATTTTCCAACAAAGAGATAGTAAATATGGTTAAAGTTAATCGATATGATTGTAGTAGAAAGCTGCTGATAATCACTAATCTAAGTTGTAACCTTCGTTGCACTTACTGTTATCAACACAAGGATAAAGATACAGTTTTCAATGTTGATGAAACACTGAAACAACTTATTCCTGCACTTGAAACGAAAACAGCAAAAGGTACGATTATAAAAATGCTTGGTGGGGAACCTTTTCTGGTTTTTGATAAGATAAAAGATATGTGTGAGAGAGTGTGGGCTATGGGGCTTCCTGAAAATTTTCTATTTCATACAACTTCTAATGGTACACTTGTGCATGGTGAGATACAAACTTGGTTGGAAAAGCATAAAGAAGAATTTACCATCAAACTTAGTTTAGACGGGAACAAAGCGTTAAACGACATAAATCGCCCTGGAGCTTTTGATATGATTGATCTTGATTTCTTTAAGCGAATGTGGCCAGATGTTGGAATCAAGATGACTATTAGTCCTGATAGTATATCGCATCTCTTTGATAGTATTGTCTTTTTTCATGAATATGGTTTTGCTACAATCAAAACGAACTTTGCAGAGTTGGTAAATTGGAACCAAGAGGGATTATTTGAAAACTTCTATAGACAAATGAAACTTTTAAAAGAATATTATCTTACCAATCCTCAATTAACCCCTTGTAGACTATTCCAAATTCCATTTAGAAGATGTATTAACTCGGTTACGCAATTCCATCCTTGCACACTAGGTGAAAGGACTGTGATTGATTGTAAATCAGGGATAAATTATCCATGCGTATTCTTTTTGCCATCTGTTTGTGGGGCAAAAAAATCTGCGGAATTGTTGAAGATTGATATGACAAAAGAATCTAATTTAGTAGATGACAAGTGCGGAAAATGTTGCTTCTTAAACATATGCAAAACTTGTTATGCTTCAAACTATATCCAAAGGGGAAAAACCTCTTCTAGAGATGAAGCAATTTGTAAACTTCAGCAAGTTTGTTTCGCAATATCAGCTGAATATATGATTGAAAAGTATATTAAGGGTAGTATAGACATAGGAACAGGTAAAGACGCAATAAATATCTATCAAGATATGAAAGCGATAAAAGAATTGTATCCACAACTTGATGAAATTCGTTCAAATTTTGAATAGTTATGTCTAAAGTAGTCTATTGTAATATCACTTATCATTGTAATAATGCTTGTTCTCATTGTATATCACATAACGTGAGAAGGCATAGCCAAAAACAAATTACGATTGATGACTATCGGTTTTTGATTGATAAAAATGGTGTTTCTTCTTGTGATTATATGGTCATAAGTGGTGGTGAACCAACATTACATTCCAGTTTTTGTGATATTGTGCAACTTTGCTATCAATATACTAAACACATAATAGTATATTCAAATGGTAGAAAGCTTTTTAATTTACCTGATAATGTATTGAATAAGATAGAGAGAATTATTGTGCCAATTTATGGGGATGCCTCTAGCCATAATACGTGTGTTGGCTCAAATATGGCTTATATGGAAACTATGAAATCAATAGATAAAATTATTAAGCTAGATCCGGAAAAGCTTGACATTAAGATTCTATTGAATGATCAAATTAACACAGAACAATTACTTCAAAGTCCAGAGTGGAATTTTATTAAATTGAATACCCATTTTTCTGTTTCTCGAATAATAACCCCAAATGAGCCAATCTGTAGCAAAGAGATTGTTAACCGCGCTGAAAGGATGATCAACACCCTATTGTCACTAAATAAAATAGTTAGATTCTATGACTTCCCTTTTTGTTGGTTCTCTTCTGAATTCAAACAATTCGTTCTTGCTTGTAAATTAACACCAAGTACAATAGATAGTGATGTTGTTTGTGGAATAGCTGGCATGAGACAGAATATATTCCGATTCAATAAACCGACAGACTATTTTCAGGATTGCTTTAATTGTAAAAATGCAATCTATTGTACAATGATAATGAAGAACTATTTTTGTCCATCAATAAATAATGGGCAAATAATTATAACAAACGAATAATATGCATTGTGATTACTTAATTGTTGGAGGAAAAGGCTTTTTAGGCTCATATATTACAGCTTCATTAATCGAAGCTGGTATAGATGTCTTCGCACCTACACATGAAGAATTTGATTTGAGTTCAATAGATTCAATTAATAAATTCTTATCATCGAATTCTTTTGATGGTATTATTTATTGTGCTATAGACAATACCCGTAATGATATTATTGAAACTAATATTAGAAATTTAAAGAATATTCTTACTTTCAAAGATCGTTTTTCTAAATGGGTTCATATATCTTCTAGTGCTGTTTATGCTGCCATGTCTGATTACCAAGAAATTTTGCCATTACAGATAAAGCTTTTGAAGCGACCATCTATATATAAGTATGCTGAACTTAAGTATATTGAAGAAGAGTTATTAAATCGTGAACATGTGGAGAACCTATATGTGCTTCGCGTATTTGAAGTGACTGTAGATGATAATTATACAAATATTTGTGCAAGATGGAAAAAGCAAATTCAGCTCAAAGGATTTTGTAAAAATGAAATTATTACTCCCATATATATAGATGATCTTTGTAGCAGACTTATAAGGATTATATCTTTTGCAGAAAGAGGAAACTATAATCTTTGCGGATTAAAAAAAATACATTCTATTCAGGTTCTAAGTAAAGAACTTCCTCACGTGAATGTTGCTAAACAGTTAGTTGAGCATACTGGACTTAATATTGTATACGATAACATTAATCGTGAATTTCTGGAAGATTATTACCATTGTTACGAAAACAGAAGTATACCTTTGATGGTTTGCACAAAAGAATGTACTCTCAAGGGCTGCATAACTTTTCTAGATGGGATACAATATCTCGAATCTGGTACTTTACATATAAGTGATCTTTCGAATCTGGTATTGAATAAACATCAGAGTGATATACCTACACTTGCAACAGCTTTATCAATTCTTCCTGCTTATTCTACGGAAGTGAAAAAAGAGTTGATTAAATTGTCACGTGGTGGTTCAATCTATATTGATGCAAGTGATGAAGATTCTATTTATCTTAAGCAACATATTTGCGGAGTTCATTTTGAATATGGAATACACAATAGCTTAGCGTTTAAAAAGAAAGAATTTAGTCTTGTTTTGTCCACAAGGTTATCTAAGCGTTTGGCTCCATTTATCTTCAAAGGTGTAAAAATAGTTATGCTTGAAGATATTTTACAAGGTATTTTGTTAGATGCCTTTATTCCATATATGAGAATGAATAATATTACTCCACTTTTTATAAATGGACCACGTCGGCAATGTTTACCGGTAGATTATGAAAGTGAACCTTATTTGTTTTCGCATTCTAGTTTGGAGGATGTATTAAAGGACAAAGAATATATACGTTCATTTTATCGTTTCGACAATGAGCAAATCGAATATGCTTATGATAGCAAAAGTGGACTTCTATCTGGTAATGCGATAACATCAGATGGACTACACTTGATGTCCGCATATTTTAAATCTAAATATCTGAATGTAGATGCTAATGGTATTCGTCGAAGTACTCCTTGTCAAAGCAATCTCATTAAAAACCATATTTGGGTTTACGGGTCATGTATGGCTTTTGGGCTTTTTTCCACTGATTATTCAACTTTTCCATCTTACCTACAACAAATAATTAATTCCAAGAATAAGAATTTTCAAGTAATGAATATGGGAGTCAAAGGTAGAAATAACATCCTTAATAGTCTTATCTTTGCGATGAATACGAGCATGAACAAGAATGATTACGTCATATTTGTCGAAGATTTTAATGAGTCTGCAAAAAATAGAACTATTAAGAACCATGCTTCTGTTTTGGACTTTTCTAATTATTTATGCGCCGTTGGAATTGAACCAAATAGCTTTTTAAATTCTACTTTTCATGCTAACTTGGAAATACTAAAACATTTGGCAGATTTTGCGTACCTAAATATAATTGATGCTAATCAGAATATTTATCCATCATCAGTTACGCCTCTTTTAATTGAGTCTAAAAAGAATGTAAAGATTGACTCTTTTAAATTATTAAATGTGGCATTCCTAAATGAATACTTGGCTAAAATCGACAAGCTGAAGTTTAACATTAGCGAAGATCATATTGTTGGGAGTATAGTAATGGCTGCAAACCCATTTACTTTAGGACATGCAGGCATAATTGATATAATATCTAATGAATGCGATTTCTTCTATGTATTTGTTATTGAAGATGATAGCTTTGATTTCTCTTTCATTGATAGATATGAAATGGTTAGAAGATATTGTTTTAAATATAATAACTGTAGAGTGTTACCAACAGGACAATTCTTTGGCGCAGCATTCCTATTCCCAGAATATCATTCAAAATATGAATATGAGGATAAACTTATCAAACCTCCATATCTTGATACGCTAGTATATGCAAAAATTATTTCTCCTCTATTACATATCACTAGAAGATATGTAGGAACAGAGGATGAAGATCATGTAACAAATCAATTTAATACCTATCTTGAGAGAATTCTTCCTACTTATGATATAGAACTCAAGGTAATAAAACGCATAAAGGGCTTCGATGACATGTCAATTTCTGGATCAACTGTTAGGCAAATGATAAAAGATAGTCATACTAGTGAAAGCCTTTTAAAATTCATTCCCAAAACGACTTTGGACGTTCTAAAAGAACGCTTACGTTAATTTGCCCAATGAATTTTTAGACATCTTCCTAATAGGTGAAAGGGTTGAGTATGAGAAGCCTACAAATGCTATAGAAAGTTCAGAAGGAGTAAAAAAGTATAATCTTTAAAGAGTTCCTCATTCTAGAGTGAGTTTCCACACAGATGAGGAACTCTTCATAGATTATTGGGGCAACGGCTGACCTTTGTAATTCAAAAAGCAACCACTTTCCATGGCTTCTTTGCCGTAATCATCAGCACGAACCCAGGCAGCATGGAAAACACTACCTGATAATAATCCATATTGGAAATTATCAGGTAACTGGTTATTCAACCAAACTCTCAGTTCTTCACATGTAATTGTTTTACCATTCTCATAAAGCTCAATGGCTTTTTGCCATATCAGTTGATAGGCTGTTTCATAATGACTCATAATAATTATAATTTTAAGTTTTTCAGTAAGGTTCTGTACCCTTACAAACCGCCTCAAAGAAATATTATATAGGGTTCACTAAATTAGGGGAAGTCGTTTTTTATTAGCGTCCCCTGTGACGCACATAGTCTTTTAATATCTCCAGTGCTCAGGAGCACCACTTTTTTTACCATCTGCACTCGTTCTAGAGGCTTTCAAGCGCCGAAATCCACAGGATCAGGCATGCAAGTACTTGGGGCTTTGATTAGAAGTCCCAGGCAAAAAAACGAATATGAGATGGTATGATGCCCTGTTAATCCCGTCGACCTGTATGTTGTTGCTCTTGGCCCCGAACTCAACGTTCTTGTTCTCCTTGCCTCGCACGATCGGGTGGATGTACGGCTTTGTGTAAAAATCATACTCCGTAAACCGAATCTCGGGGCTAATCTCAGATAAATTTTGTATTTTTGCCATGCGGAATTATTTTTCGTTTCCCCCGATTTTCCACTTCGACGATGGGTCGGGGGAATTTTTCTTTCTCGATACGAAGTTACAAAATTATCAACTATTTGACGAACAGATAGTTATGAACAATATTAATATTTAGATACACGCCCTAATATACAAAGTATAGCCTATTGGTGAAGTGAATGGGAACAGCTTTAACCACCTGACTTTTAGTGCGTCCCTTAGGTCAGGTGGCTTCATTTTCCATCATTGCGATATCATTATTATCTTTTAGCGCATATATGTGACAAACAAGAACTCAACTGCGCATTATCATAAGCCAAGAATATCGTCAGAAACACAGATACAGCAAGGAGACAAGCTATGCAGACAACCAGGAACTGGCGAAAGTGTTTACTTCGATACATCCTCTTTATCCAATACCAGGGATACGACAGAAAAATGAAGCGTGGCAAGGCTTTCATGGTTTGCGGTATGGGTGGTTGCTCTATTGCCCTGGATTTCTTCGCTTGCATAAGCCTCATCATTGCTGCATATCGCTTTTCTGTCAGTTGGATATTGCGATTAAAAGTCTCTGCATTTTTGTTGCAGTTAGCTGTGACGGTGTTATACATATTGGCAAGTTCCGTAAAGGAACCAACAATCTTGTCTACAGCCTCAAGTCACATCATTGGTTAAGGGGATTTCGTCTCTTGCGACTGCACCATAAAGATTCTTTACGAAAACGAGTCGTTTTAGAGAGGTATCCGCAATCTTCAGATATCAAAAATATTATAGGTAGCGGATTTTAGGTTCTAATGATTTGTCAGCTGTTTTCATCTTTTTGTGCCATTTTTGTCATATATGGGCATTCTGTCAGTTTAAAAAGGCATTTTGTCAGTTGGATAACCTCTTTGGCACATTTTTGGTATAAACCAAGAATGAAAGCATTATTTAAAGTGTCTATCATTGCATAGTGATATAAAACCTTTATTGATGCTAAACATTAAAGAATAACAATTAAAAGACTAATATTATGAACATTAAACCGTTAGCAGACAGAGTGCTTGTGTTACCTGCACAGGCTGAAGAGAAAGTTGGTGGAATCATTATTCCAGATACAGCAAAGGAGAAGCCCCAGCATGGAGCAGTTGTTGCTGTTGGACAGGGTGCTAAAGATGAGCCGATGGTTCTTAAAGAAGGTGACGAGATTCTTTATGGTAAATATTCTGGCACAGAGATCGAGTTTGAAGGAACCAAGTATCTCATCATGCGTCAGAGCGATGTGCTTGCTGTTGTTCAGAAATAAAAGAGCAATTTGCTTCAGAAATAAAAAGCTTGTTGCTTTAGAACAAAAATAGCTGGTTGTTTAAGAAATTGAACAGATAGAATATTAGATTAAAATTTAATTAGATAAGAAAATGGCTAAAGAAATAAAATATAATATCGAAGCACGTGATTTGCTTAAGAATGGTGTTGACAAATTGGCTAATGCCGTTAAGGTGACACTTGGTCCTAAAGGACGTAACGTCGTTATCGAGAAAAAATTTGGTGCCCCCCAGATTACTAAGGATGGTGTGACCGTAGCAAAGGAAGTGGAGCTTGAAGACAAGTTCGAAAATACAGGCGCACAGCTCGTTAAGAGCGTAGCAAGCAAAACTGGCGACGACGCTGGCGATGGTACCACAACAGCTACCATCCTTACACAGGCCATTGTTACTGAGGGTCTGAAGAATGTTACAGCAGGTGCTAATCCTATGGATTTGAAGCGCGGCATTGATAAGGCAGTCGGTTCAGTTGTCGATTTCATCAAGAACAATGCTGAGCAGGTCGGAGACAACTATGACAAGATAGAGCAGGTGGCCACCGTGTCAGCAAACAACGATCCTGAGATTGGTAAGCTGTTGGCTGATGCCATGCGTAAAGTGTCAAAAGATGGTGTCATCACCATTGAAGAGAGCAAGAGCCGTGACACAAACATTGGTGTGGTTGAAGGCATGCAGTTTGACCGTGGCTATCTGAGCGGCTATTTCGTTACAGATGCCGACAAGATGGAGTGTGTTATGGACAATCCATACATCCTTATCTATGATAAGAAGATTTCTTCAATAAAAGATCTTCTTCCTATCTTGCAGCCTGCTGCTGAGAATGGCCGTCCAATGCTTATCGTAGCTGAGGATGTTGACTCTGAGGCTCTTACTACATTGGTAGTAAACCGTTTGCGTGCTGGCTTAAAGATTTGTGCAGTAAAGGCTCCTGGTTTTGGCGATCGTCGCAAGGCCATGCTTGAGGATATTGCAGTTCTTACAGGTGGTGTGGTAATAAGTGAGGAGAAGGGTCTTTCGCTTGACAAGGCTACTCTTGATCTTTGTGGTACCTGCGACAAGGTTACTGTAACAAAGGATAACACCACCATCGTTAATGGTGCTGGCGACAAGCAGCTCATCGCAGACCGTGTTGCTCAGATCAAGAACGAGATTGCAAACACAACAAGCTCATATGACAAGGAGAAGCTTCAGGAGCGTCTTGCAAAACTGTCAGGTGGCGTTGCTGTGCTCTATGTTGGTGCCAACAGCGAGGTTGAGATGAAGGAAAAGAAAGATCGTGTTGACGATGCTTTGTGTGCAACCCGTGCTGCTATTGAGGAAGGTGTTGTTGTAGGTGGTGGCACCACTTACATCCGTGCCCAGAAGGCTCTTGAGGGCTTAAAAGGCGACAATGCCGATGAGCAGACTGGTATCAACATCGTAATTCGTGCCATCGAAGAGCCTTTGCGTCAGATTGTGAAAAACGCTGGTGGCGAAGGTGCTGTCGTGGTTCAGAAGGTTCGCGAGGGTGAAGGCGACTTTGGCTACAATGCTCGAAAAGACATCTATGAAGATCTTCGCAAGGAAGGTGTTATAGACCCTGCAAAGGTGGAGCGTGTGGCTCTTGAGAACGCCGCTTCTATTGCTGGCATGTTCCTCACAACTGAGTGTCTGATCTGTGACAAGCCTGAGGAGAAACCTGCAATGCCTATGGCTCAGCCAGGAATGGGTGGCATGATGTAATGACGCTTTAAAAAAATATTGCAAGTTTAATTACGGAATATTGCAATGTAAAGATAACAAAAGAGGGAGATGTGGTAACACATTTTCCTCTTTTAAGTTATAAAAATGTTAAAATGTGCAATTTTGTAGCCATTTTATTTTGTTTGTATTTATAAAGTAGTTATCTTTGCAATAGAAAAAGGACTGAAAATTATTTGGAAAATTCCAAAAAGGAAATTTTTTTGATTTGTTTTAGTAGATTAGTTTTAAGTAGTTTGTTTTTGAAAATCGGGTGTTGTGAAACATCCGATTTTTTTGTCTCTATGCTTGTCACGAATATTATCTAACAGATTTTGTATTTTCGTTATTTTTTTGGCCAGCCTACGGGGTTGTTTATGATAGGCAGCTGGTTGTCTGTCAAGGCGAGCAACTTACGGATGCCGTCTGTGTCGTGTGTGGCACGAGGTACCGTGGCAAGACCAACACTTTGGCAATAAAGATTAATGTTTTCGCTCACGTTGCCTGCATCTACACAGCCCATCATTATGGTTCGTTCGTTCTTTGTGCCTATAAGATTGAAGTCGATGACCATGAGCAATGTCACAGGTGCTTCTTTTGCAAACGCTTGCTTGTAACCGTTTGTGCTTCCTGTTATAAGCTCACGGTGGTCTCCATCGGCTTTTTGTGTGAGGCTGTTGGCAACAGCATCATACTCGTAAACGCCTTTTTCTGTGAACACAAACAGTCGAATCTCTTTCTTGTTCATGGCCGAAGGTGCTGTGCGGTAGTCGTTGTTACGACTCACTCCACAGGCTGCCCAGCACAGGTCGCTTAGTTGCTGAAGGGTTAATGGGGTCGTGTCAAACTGACGAACTGAATGGCGTGTGCTCAACGCCTCTGTTACAGTTAACGATTTTGCATTCATGTTTGGACGTGGCAGACTTATGGCCTGTTGCGCCATTGCTGAGCTGCCCATAAATAGTGTGGTTGCGAGCAAAGTGCCTTTTAGTAAGTTTTTCATAATTTCTCGTTTCTTATTTTACTGACAATTTGACGTAAATGAAGGTCAATAGTTTAACCCAAATCGCTCATTAGGCCGTTTTATGTATTATTTTATAACTGCTTGCAGTCTTTTGGTTTTTA
>ENA-OPML01000128-OPML01000128.1-human-gut-metagenome-genome-assembly--contig:-NODE-128-length-11816-cov-1.817107_pt1 | contig 11816 bp, 7 predicted proteins | sample MGYA00241526_ERZ501749 | MGnify/ENA primary metagenome ERZ501749 (study PRJEB25962, sample SAMEA2042647) | human gut metagenome | biome: human gut; feature: human-associated habitat; material: faeces... | reverse complement strand
GCAAAAGACACCTTATAAAAACCAAAAGACTGCAAGCAGTTATAAAAAACGACATAAAAACGGCCTAATGACCGATTTGAGTTTAAGAACAGGAAAGCAGAACAACAGACATTTAATAATCCCCCAAAAAAAGAGACATCCGGAAGTTCCGAATGTCTCTTTTTTTATTTTGTTGTCAGCGCCAGAAGCCTGCCTTTACAGGTCAGGGCTTCCGACAAAAACATTTGTTGCGAGTCACGCTTGATTAGTTCCAGCCCGGGTTCTGATGACCTTCCAGAGCCGGGTTGCGCTGCATCTCGTCCTGAGGAATCGGCCACAAGAGCACATACTCGGGGAGCGCACCAACCTTAACATTGTCAACCGGCTTGTTCTGAATCTTTGCACTTGCCAGCGGAGTCCACTCCAGAATGTCCTTCTTCTGAGCAGAGCCAGCCATGACAGCCTCGGGGTAGAGACGTGTACGACGGATATCGTCCCAGATCTTGAACTCTACGGGGAACTCGTGCAGACGCTCTGTGAGGATAGCCTTTACGAGGTCGCCATTTACGCTTGCGCTATAGTTAGGCAGACCAGCACGCTTACGAACCTGATTCAGCAAGCCCTCTGCCTTTGCTGTTTCACCTGTGCGAGCGTAGCCTTCAGCAGCGATGAGCAGAACCTCTGCGTAACGCATGGTGGGGATGTTGTTGTCACCAGAAGTACCGTCTGTGATAGCGGTCTCTTCGAACCATGCCCAGATGCCGGGATAGTCAAGAGTGTGTGTAACACCTGTAGCGTCAGTCCAATTCTTGAAGAAGAACTGCTTCTCCATACCACGAACATCGTCATCAGCATAGCTGTTAAGGATGATGTCGCTGGGCTGGTAAGCCTTGTGCATAACGTTCATCTTGAAGAGAGACTTGCCGTCAGCGTCCTTCCATGTAGTAGCGTCTGTACCCATGCAGAGGTTCACGTAGCCATTACCAATCTTCTGATTGCTGTAGTCATACTCCTTAGCATAGATAATCTCCTTAGAGGTCTTAGAGTTCTTGATTACGTTGTATGCAGAGTTGAGATCTCTTGAACTTCCTGTCTTCTGCTCGAGCTCTGCGGTGCCACCGTTGATAACCATCTCTGCGTACTTAGCAGCCTGCTTGTAGTCAGCATCGCCGCCCTTGATGGGGAAGCCAGCACGCTGCAGGTAAACCTCTGCGAGCAGAGTCTGAGCCATTGCGCGTGTTACGCGGCAACCGTTGTCGTAGAACGACTTCTGGGGAAGAGTGGTACCCTCTGCCAGAGGAGTCAGCTCGTCAATGATGTTCTTGTAAACCTCTGCTGCCGGTGTACGCTCAACGAACATACCGTCGGTAGATGTGTAAGGCTTGGTAACGTAAGGTACGTCACCGAACTCCTTAACGAGGTAGAAGTAAGCGTAAGCGCGGAAGAACTTACCCTGAGCAACGTAGTTGTCGATGGTAGCCTTGTCGAGCACGCTTGTCATCTTGGGCACGTTCTCCAGTACGAAGTTTGCACGAGAGATGCCCTTGTAGAACTCATGCCACAGTGTCATAGCAGAAGAAGTGAACTTCTCCATGTTGAACATGCAGTTCTTTGAAGCCTCTGCGAGCTGTGAATCTCCGTGGTCGTCGTAGTAAAGACCAGAGATGATGCCACCGTACATGGTAGCCTTAGGCTGCCATCCGCCACCTGCATTGTTCAGGTAGGGCACACCACCGAAATAGAGTGCTGCAACACCCGACTCAGCGTCATCAGCAGTTTTCCAGAATTCTGTTGAAGCCTTAGCGTCGAGTGGCTTTTCCTTCAGGAAGTCATCGCAAGATGTCAGTCCCATGGTTGCAGCCACAAACGCGCCAGCCATTAATATATTGATTGACTTTTTCATAAGTTGTCTATATTTATTTTCTTTTGAAAAATCTATACTTTATAATTAGAATGCAACGTTAAGACCGAATGTGAAGGTTCTTGCACGAGGATAGGTGAAGAACTGACGGTTGGTACCCCAGTTGTTGCCACCCAGACGTGAAGAGTTGTCGGGATCGTAGCCATTATAGTCGCTTGAGGTGATGAGGAACAAGTTGTTCACACCTGCATATACGCGGAGGTTAGAAAGACCAATCTTAGAGATGAGGTTCTTGTCGAAGGTGTAACCCAGCTGCAGGAGGTTGCAACGCAGGTAAGAGCCATCGCATACCCAGTCAGAGTCAGCCTGGTTGTTAGCACCCATACCGAAGTTGTTCAGACGCAGAGCCTGCTCCTTGCCGTTCGGGTTGAGTGTCGGATGCCAAGCCTCCTTGTAGATGCGGTCAAGACCGTTGGTGAGGAAACGTGCAACAGTTGAGTGGTAGAACTCCTGCATGACGTCAGCACCCCAAGAGAACTGCATATCGAGAGTAAGGTCGAAGTTCTTGTAAGAGAATGTGTTCACAAATGAACCCATCCAGTCAGGCAGACCGTTACCGATAATCTGACGCTCCTTGTATGTAACCTTCTCACCTACGGTGCCAGGGATGTTCATTGTCTCGGGATCCCAGTTGCTGGGAACGCCGTCGTAGATACCTGCGCGCTTGTAACCGTAGAATGAAGAGAGAGGCTCACCCTCGCGGATAAGCATATCGTAGCCTACGAAGCCGTCAAGAGTAATCTGGCGCTTGCCGCTAACGGGGTCAACAGAAGCACCTTCGTCGAGTTTTTCAACATTGTTCTTGTTGAAGCTGAGGTTAAGAGTAGAGCTCCACTGGAAGTCCTTTGTCTGTACGGGATAAGCCTTTACGAGGATATCGAGACCGCGGTTAGACACTGCACCAATGTTGTCCATGATTGAAGAGTAACCTGTTGACTCAGGAACCGGACGGTTGAGGAGCAGGTCGCTGGTGTACTTATAGTACCAAGAAACGTCGAAATTCAGTCGGTTGTTGAACAGACCGAGCTCGAAGCCAAGGTCAAACTGAGCGGTCTTCTCCCACTTCAGGTTTGCATTAGGCATCTTGTCGAGGTAAGAAACAGTAACCATAGAACCGTTGAGGATGGTTGTGCCCTGGCTCATGGTAGCGATAGAACGGTAAGTACCGATCTCTGAGTTACCTGTCATACCGAAAGAGGTGTGCAGCTTCAGTTTGCTGATGGTCTTGTTGTTCTCAAGGAACTTCTCGTTAGAAGCCAACCAACCGAGACCTACAGAGGGGAAGAACGCGTACTTGTTGTTCTCACCGAACTTAGAAGAACCGTCGTAACGACCTGTTACAGTAGCCATGTAAGTATTGTTGTAGTTGTAAGCCAGACGGAGGAAGTAAGAGTTCATTGCCCACTTGTCGTAATCGCTGCCTACAGAAGGCTTCTCAGTACCTGCACCGAGGTTGTAGAATCCGTAGTAGTCGTCCATAAACTTAGAGTCAGAAGCGCCGAAGTATGTGTACTTGCGAGCCTGCCAAGAAGCACCTGCCATTGCGTTGAGGTGATGCTTGTCGAAGTCCTTAATATAAGTAAGGTAGGTCTCCTCCTGCCAGTAGAGAGAGCTGCTGTTGCTTGCAGATGCAGAGCCGTTGGCGCTCATATCGATAATCTGGTGAGGCTTGAACGGAGTGTAGCCCTGGCTACGGCCGTTGTGGTAGTCGACACCAACCTGAGTCTTCAGGTCAAGACCTTTGAGAAGGTGGAATGTAAGAGCTGCGTTACCGAAAATCTGAGTGTTGTAAGACATAGACTCAACACGCTTGAAAATCTCTACAGGGTTACCTACACCCTCGGGCTGGAATCCCTGATAGCCACGAGAAGGATCGTTCTTGTCCTTCAGAATGGCAGTAGTTCTGATCATGTTGTTCTGCATGTACTCGCCATTAAGAGAAACGGGGAGGAACGGAACCTGCTCAATCATAGTACGCAGACCGCCCTGGCTGTAGGGGTTGTCTGATGTACGGTTACCCCAAGTGTGGTTAACCAACATGTTTACAGAAGTAGACAGCCACTTTGTGGGGTTGTCGTCGTAAGAAACCTTAGCGTTAACACGCTTGTAGTAAGAGTTGAGGAGGATACCCTGCTGGTCGGTGAAGTTAAGGAATGCACCGATAGAGCTGCCGTCAGCACCTGTGCGCTGGATGCTCAGCTGGTGGTTCTGAGAGAGTGCTGTGCGAGAGCATGCGTCCTGCCAGTCAGTGTCGTAGATAGGCTCGCCGTTCTTGAACAGGCGCTCGTCGGTAAAGATCTTTGACAGATCGGTGTCAAAGTTCATACCCTGGAACTGGTTAGCGTTCTCCAGGCCCTGCTTGAAAGCTGCCATCCACTCCTTAGAGTTCATGACATCCATCTTGCGAGCCATTGTGCTCACTGAGAGAGAGCCGTCATAAGACACATGCACACCCTGTCCACCATTGCCGCGCTTTGTGGTAACCATAATCACACCGTTGGCACCACGAGCACCGTAGATGGCTGCTGCAGAAGCGTCCTTCAGCACCTCGATAGACTCGATATCGTTCGGGTTGAGAAGGTTGAAGTCGCTCATTGCCACGCCGTCTACAATGTAGAGAGGACTTGTAGAAGCATTGATGGTAGCGATACCACGGATAATAACGCGCATCTCACCACCAGGCTGACCTGTATTGCTGAAGATGTTGACACCGGCAGCCTTACCCTTCAAACCGTCAAGGGCGTTGAAAGACTGCTGCTTGATGATGTCGGCACCCTTAGTGTTAGATACAGAACCTGTAAGGTCGGACTTACGCATTGTACCGTAACCTACTACTACCAGCTCGTCAAGAGTGGTATCCTCGGCTTTCAGCACCACGTTGAGTTTGCCGTTCTTAGCCTGAGCGACAGGAATCTCCTGGCTCAAGTAGCCCAGATACGAGAACACCAGTGTTCCTCCAGCGGGAGCACTGATAGAATATTTACCGTCGATGTCGGTGATTGTAGCCGTCTGTGTGCCTTTCACACGAACGGTACCGCTTACGATCAGTTCGCCTTTGTCGTCGGAAACGGTTCCGGCAACTGTCTTGGTCTGGGCATTGATTGTGCCCACACCACCCCACAATAGGCAGAAAATCATACCTAAAAGTGCGGTAAGATACATTCTTTTAAAATTCATACTTGAAAACAATTTGGTTTTTTGTTATAATTGTTAAACGGTGTGATGTTCAGTTTATAGAATTTCGCATGTCTTTCGACAGCGACTTGCCATTGTTGCCATGCCGTTATTGCCCAGTCACGATTTCTTTGACACTCAAGTTGCCTGCAAACATCATGTTAACGCATGTAGTTATTATTCAGTTGTTTTGTTTTGACTTATGATTACATTGCAAAGATAATAATAATAATTTAATAACGTATAGTTTTCGTTAAGATTTTTTTTGATATTTTAATTGATTCACATCAACTCACAATACTTCATACGTTAAAATAGTTTACATAAAGGAACAATAAGCACGTTTAAGCAGAACATTTGTGCACCGATTATGGCTATTTGAATATCATTTTGTCAATATTACATTTGTATTAAAAAAGTTTGCTATGACACAAAGCGTCACCATGTTTTTGTGGTGACGCTTTGTTGTTATAAAAAGTTTGCTCTCACCGCCTTAGGCAGCTTGCTGACGATCAGCTCATACGATTCGACGATCCACGCCATCACCTGCTCAGGTTCAAGCTGTTCATAATAGATATCGCTCCAATGTTTTTTGTTCCAATGAAACGCAGGCGTTACAGCCTCATATTGCTCTCGCAGCATCTCGTTACGTTCAGGAGCCAACTTACATGCGAACCGTAGCATCGAATCTCTTGCTCCTTGCTTGTCGTTTGCTAACCAAAGACACAAAAAGATCTTGCCTTCCACACGAAAGGTAATGTTGTCATCGCCAAAAGGTTGGTCTTCCGTCACCCCATACAACGACAGCACAAAATCTCTAACCTGCTCAATGTTCATAATTGCTCATTGTTAACGTCTGCCCATCATTGAAGATACCAATCTTTCAAATATCCGGCATAATGGCGTGCAAACTCCTCTGCCTGTCCAGGTTGACATTCCTTCATCTTGCGAGCAGGAACGCCTGCCCACAGTTCATGCGGTGGCACATGCGTGCCTTGAAGAACCACAGCTCCAGCAGCAATGATGGCTCCCTCGCCAATGTCGACCTTGTCGAGCACCGTTGCGTTCATGCCGATCAACGCCCCCTTGCGCACGGTAGCCCCATGCACCACGGCCCCATGTCCCACCGACACATCATCTTCAAGCACACAAGGGATGCCTCCCGTCTGATGCACACAAGCACAGTCTTGAATGTTCACGCGGTTGCCGCAGCGAATGGCATCCACATCCGAGCGCAGCACAGCGCTGTACCACACGCTACAGTCGTCGCCCAGCACACAGTCGCCGCTAAGAGCCGCGTTCTCTGCAATAAAACAATTTTTGCCCCACTGTGGGGTCTTTCCGTTTATCGTTTTTACAATAGCCATTATCTTCTTTTACCTTTTTACTTTTTACCTTTTAAAAAGGCCATAGGATTTTTCACTTTTCGTTTTTCACTTTTCCCTTCTCAAGGCGTCAGCCTTTTTTACCTTTTTACCTTTTTACCTTTAAAATCATTCTGCCGTCAGCTCAACCATTCGGCTTGCATATTCGTTATCAAGCGCAAGAGCCAGTCCTGCTTCCATGAGAACCTTACCCGAGATAAGCTTGCCGTCAGACGTTATGCTGTTGCCCACCTTGTTGAGTTCCTTTATTCTATAGCTACGGTTAGGATCAAGACCTTGCATACGAATTGGCGGCACGGTATGTCCCACAAAATGCTTCAGCTTATAAGCATAGACCACAGCCTTGCCTTTGTCAGCCGACACATACATGTGTGAAGCAGCCACCCCGCCCTGCTCATAGGGTGAGAGCAGACGATAGAGGTCGCCAAGCTGAATGACAGGACGCAGACGCTTATAGTCTTCCACTGCCTGTTGTGCAAAAGCCAACTGCTTTGTGGTGAAGTCGGACGGACGCATCTCAATGCCCAGTCGTCCTGCCTCAGCCACATCAAATCTGAATTTCAGCGGTATGGTGCGTTGCGTCTGGTGGTTGGGAGCCGCACTGACGTGAGCCGCCATGGCGTTAGCGGGGAAAAACTGTGACGTGCCCCACTGAATGTAGACACGCTGCAAGGCATCGGTGTTGTCGCTTGTCCAGAACTCATCAAAGTAAGGCAGCAAGCCATAGTTGACACGTCCTCCACCGCTGGCACAGTCTTGTATCACGAGGTCAGGATATTTTGCTCTTATGCGCTCCAGCACCTTACGCAATGCGAGATGATAGCCTGTGTAGATCTGCGACTGTCGGTCGCTCCCGAGATATGTCGATCCATAGTTGGCGGTGATTGCGTTATCATCCCATTTTATGTAGGCGAGTTCAGGGCAGTCTGTCATCAGACGGTCCACCACGCCCACAACAAAATCTTGCACTTTTGGGTTGCAGAGGTCAAGACGTGCCTGTGTGCCGCCACGCTGCTGCACAGGCTCCACGCCCGTGTTCTGCAAGAACCAGTCGGGGTGTTTGTCATAAAGCTCGCTTGCCTTCCAGTTACCCATCTCAGGCTCTATCCAGAGACCAAACTTCAGTCCGTGCTGCTTGGCATAGTCGTTAAGATGCTGCAAGCCGTTCGGCAGCTTACGACGGTCCACGTTCCAGTCGCCCAGCGCAGCGTTATCCTTGTCGCGGTTATACTTGTCGCTTGCGAACCATCCGTCATCCATGACGAACAGCTCACCTCCGAGTTGCTTCACACCATCCATGAGCTTAAGCATCTTCTCCTCCGTGATGTCGAGGTACACGCCCTCCCACGAGTTGAGCAAGACGTCGCGCACAGCCATACCGTTATGCAGCTTATACTGTCTTGCCCACCTGTGCATGTTACGGCTGACGCCACCCTTGCCCTCATCGGTGTATGTGAGAGCGAGCTCCGGTGTGCGCAGCGTCTGGTTTGCGCCGAGGTGATAGGCAGCAGCCGTCTCGTCTACGCCGGCAAGGAAATGGAAGAGCGACTGGTCGTATGGGTCGAACGCCATGCGCATACTGTAGTTTCCGCTCCAGCACAAAGCAGCGCCAATGGTGCGTCCCATGGTCTCGCGCGGCTGTCGGCGGGCTTGCCGTCGAGCGAGAACATCACCTCCGGGTGGTCGGTGTGTGTGTTGCGTCCGCCGTCGTGATTGCTTATCACCTTCATACCTGCAGTAAGCGGCTCCTCATACATCTGACATTCGTTACCCCACTGTCCGTGCTGATGCGATAGCCACACGTTAGCGCTTCGCAAGGGCAAGTAGGCCGAGGCATACTGCTCCAGCACCACATCCTTCTTCTCGCGGTTTGTCACCTCCGTCCATGTCTCGATCACGTCAGCGTTGTTATATGAGCGATAGCAGATGTCGACAAAGAGCGGCTGCACCTTGTCTTTGGTTTTTACGGTCACAAGCTCTCCGCCCGTCACAGCCTTGCGCTCCACGTCTTGCACCAAGAGGTTAAGCATAATCTGTCCGTTGGCGTGTCTCACCCTTATTGCACTTTCGTTCGGGCACCAGTCGTTGAATGTCGGATAGGCGTTACAGTTAGACGCATCGCCGGCAAGCCAGATGTCGCTTGCCTGCTGCTCGTTTATGCGGGCACCATAATAAACAAACTTCAGCGGTTCGCCTTTCTTTGCGAACAGCAACATCGTTGTGTTGTCGGTTGACACGAGCACGTCGTTCTCAGCGGCTTTTGCTCCTGTCATGCCCAGCGTGAGCATGGCGATAAGGATCAATAGTGTTCTTTTCATATTTTTAGTTACAAGTTTCAAAATAGCCAACAGCCTTAGCCATTGAATTCTTCACTCTTCGTTCTTCTCTCTTCGTTTTTCTCTATTCCCTTCAAAAGGCGTTAGCTTTTTTTACCTTTTTACCTTTAAAAAATTTTTTCCACAAATATAATCATTTTGGTTGTCATTACCTTTAAGGCCTAATTATTTCTTTTGATTATTTCCTATTTTTAACAAAAGAGCGCAGGGAAAGATTAAAAACAAAGGTTCTATTACAAACTTTTGAAAAACAATTCATCAGCAAGTCATTTGCGTTGTTTCAAAGACAATAGAGACAATAGGGACAATCATTTTTATTTGAGGCGTTTGTCAGCAAATCTAAAACAACAGAAAAACTCCCATTTTTATAGTTTGTCATCAAAAAAATTGTCTCTATTGTCTTTCCCCACCCGCAAGAAGTTTTTAAATTTTTTTGTCTTTCAAAAAAGAAACAAAAAAGCCGATAGCAAGGCCAACAGCAGCAAAAGCTGCGTTCAACCATGCCATCAGCAATATGTCGGTTCATCAAAAAGATGTACTGTTCAGAATCAGTCCTTGTTAGAACGCTTACGCTCAAGGTGGTCAAGGATAATCTTGCGCATGCGCATGCTCTTGGGAGTGACCTCCACCAGCTCATCACCCTTGATATACTCAAGACACTCCTCAAGGCTCATCACGGTCTTCGGGATGACGCGTGCCTTGTCGTCAGAACCGCTGGCACGCACGTTGGTGAGCTGCTTAGCCTTGGTCACGTTGATCACGAGGTCGTTGTCATGAACATGCTCGCCCACAACCTGTCCTGCATAAACCTCCTCACCCGGATCGATGAAGAACTTGCCACGATCCTGAAGTTTGTCTATAGAATAGGCATAAGCGGTACCTGTCTCCAGAGCAATCATCGAGCCGTTCAGACGACGTGTGATCTCGCCCTTGTATGGCTGATACTCCTTGAAGCGGTGAGCCATGATAGCCTCACCCTGGCTTGCTGTGAGCACGTTGGTACGCAGACCGATGATTCCTCGTGAAGGAATGTCAAACTCAATGTCCACGCGGTCGCCAAGGTTCTGCATCGATGTCATCTCACCCTTGCGGCGGGTAACCATATCGATCATCTTGCTTGCAAACTCTTCAGGCACATTGATGGTCAGCTCCTCTATAGGCTCACATTTATGTCCGTCGATCTCCTTATATATAACCTGCGGCTGTCCTACCTGAAGCTCGTAGCCCTCACGACGCATAGTCTCAATGAGCACAGAGAGGTGGAGCACACCACGTCCGCTCACGATCCACTTGTCGGTAGAGTCTTCGAAAGGTCTCACGCGCAGCGCGAGGTTCTTCTCAAGCTCTTTCTGCAAACGGTCGTTGATGTGGCGCGAGGTCACAAACTTACCTTCCTTGCCGAAGAAGGGCGAGTCGTTAATGGTGAAGAGCATGCTCATGGTCGGCTCGTCGATAGCGATAGGAGGCAGCGGCTCGGGGTTCTCATAGTCGCAGATGGTGTCGCCAATCTCAAACTTCTCAAGACCGACAACGGCACAGATGTCGCCGCTGTCGACATGGTCTGTCTTCTTGTGGCCCATACCCTCGAAGGTGTGAAGCTCCTTGATGCGTGTCTTCTCCTGTGTGCCGTCACGATGGCAGATGGTCACGTTCATGCCGTCGAGCAAGGTGCCGCGGTGAACACGTCCCACAGCGATACGGCCCGTGTAAGAGCTATAGTCGAGCGATGTGATGAGCAGCTGAGGAGTGCCCTCGATCTGCTTCGGTGCAGGAATGACCTCCACAATCTTGTCGAGCAGATAGTCGATATTGTCGGTAGGTGTCTTCCAGTCTTCAGCCATCCATCCGTTCTTTGCAGAACCGTAAACGACGGGGAAGTCGAGCTGGTCCTCTGTAGCGTTAAGCGCAAACATGAGGTCAAAGACCATCTCATACACCTCCTCAGGACGACAGTTGGGCTTGTCCACCTTGTTCACCACAACGATGGGCTTAAGACCGATCTGCAGCGCCTTCTGCAACACGAAACGTGTCTGGGGCATAGGTCCCTCAAAAGCGTCGACGAGCAGAATGCATCCGTCGGCCATGTTGAGCACACGCTCTACCTCGCCACCGAAATCGGAGTGTCCCGGGGTGTCGATAATATTGATTTTTGTTCCTTTCCAGTTGATTGATACGTTCTTCGAGAGGATTGTTATACCACGCTCTCTCTCAAGGTCGTTCGAGTCAAGCACCTGCCCACTGTTATCCTGTCCGTCGCGGAACAGCTTACCTGCCAGCATCATCTTGTCTACCAGCGTTGTCTTTCCATGATCGACATGGGCAATAATCGCAATGTTTCTAATGTCTTGCATAATTTTCCTTAAAATACGGATGCAAAGTTAATACTTTTTATTCAGATTTAACTCTATGGAAGGCAATTATTTGCATTACGCAAGTCGTTATTAACTAAAGTTTCACAACTTATTTAAGTTCAAACGCTTTTTTAAGCTTCAAATTGTCAGAAGCGTTGCCTACCCATGCCTCAAACACGCCGTTCTCCGAACGCCATTGTGCCTGTGCCTCATCGTAGAAGCTGAGGGCCGAGTTGTCTATGACAATGGTCACGTCCTTGCTTTCGCCTGGCTCAAGCCACACCTTAGAGAAGCCTTTGAGCTCCTTCACGGGTCGGTCTACCGACGCCTTGCAGTCGTGGATGTAGAGCTGCACGGTCTCGGCACCAGCCTTCGCGCCCGTGTTCTTCACGTTGACGGTGAAGGCTATGCTGTCGTTGCGCCCCATCGCGGTCTTGTCTGCACGCAGGTTGCTTAGAGCAAACGTGGTGTAGCTCAGTCCGTGGCCAAACGCAAACTCAGGACGCTCCTTCTTAAGGTCTGTCCAGCGATAGCCCACATATATGCCTTCCTTATAATCTTCATCAATGATGTTGCCCGGCGTCTGCTGTCCACCCTCCTTGCGCCACACGCCAGGATAAGTGTTGAGAGCATGTGCGCCGACCTGCTTCAGCGATTTCACCCATGTGAA
>ENA-OPML01000124-OPML01000124.1-human-gut-metagenome-genome-assembly--contig:-NODE-124-length-12416-cov-1.792654_pt1 | contig 12416 bp, 7 predicted proteins | sample MGYA00241526_ERZ501749 | MGnify/ENA primary metagenome ERZ501749 (study PRJEB25962, sample SAMEA2042647) | human gut metagenome | biome: human gut; feature: human-associated habitat; material: faeces... | reverse complement strand
TACCGCCATAAACGATATTGTGAGAGCCAGAGTGGATGACGAGGAGGGCTTTTACATATTTTTGAACAGTTTTCTTAAAATAAAGCCGGATACAAAAAATGATGCGCTTTTTTTGTATGAGGAAAAGTACCGGGCAGAAAAGCTTGTGTGTCTGCTTAGCGTGGATGGAAGACTTCAGATAAAAAGGGGAGAGGAGATAGTTGGCAGAGCGGATGAAAAAAACGAGATTGTCATTTAGGAAAAGCAGATGGCAGAGATCTGACACAAATGAGATAAAGCCTGATTATAATAATGCATTTACAGTGCTTGGGGTCCTGCTTACTGAACTTGCCAATGCAGCTGCAGCAGTATTTCTTACGGTGTGTGCAGTGTCTGTTGTGAATACGACTGTTTCACATGTGAGATGCCCATATTATGTGTATGTGTGGCTGTTTATTTTTTCGGTGATAAGCGGCTTTATAAACAGGCTTACATCGCTTGACACAAGAAAATGGGTGCGCCATGCGATAAATACAGGTCTGTTGCTTGTATTTTTGCTTGGAGTGTTTATTGCAAACTGGCAGGCTGCAGAGCATATAAAAGACGGCTTTTTGTATGTAAAGGGCAGGTATCTTGAGATAATAAATGTGTACTATGGCACTTCGTTTGTCTGTCCAAAGGGCGATAAAGCCTTTGCGGGGGCATTTGTTGGCTTTGTGTCGTTTATAATTATGCTTTTGCTGGTGACACTGGCGGTTCAAATTAAAAGAAGACGCATGCTCACATTATTTCCAACGCTTATGCTTGCGGTACAGCTGTGCATAGGCAAAAGCCCAAGTGTCAGCGAGGTTGTTATGCTCACGCTGTGTACACTCTGGTGTCTTATCGCAGATGGCAACGCACGCACAGTGGCAGGATATGATGCAAATGGCAGTGAACATGGCAATGATGTTTTTAGGATAGCACAGGCGTTTTTATATATGGCGGCAGTGTCAGCAATACTTTTTATATGTGTATTTTCGTTTAAACCTCTTGCTGATACACTTGCCGGTAAAAAGCCGCAGATGCTTGCCTTTCAAAAAGATTTGGAGGGCAGCGTAAAATCATTCTTCAGCTTGGGAATTGATTTGCAGGATGGCTCGGTTAGTAATCACTACCCAAGCTACAGCGGAAAGACGGTGATGACGGTAGAAGCAAAGGCAGGAGTACCTTCTAATATTTACCTGAGAAGCTTCTACGGTGATACCTATGAGAATGGCAGATGGATTAAAAAGTCTGATTTTTCCGGGATGGAAAAAGAGTATCATGATGCTTCGAGGATGACAGCCTGGCAGACTACAATCGGATTAGCCACGCTGCTTGATGGCTATTATGATGATGAGACCAATCCGGCCACCGAAAAGTATACAATCACGATGGAGAAGCTTTCCACCAAATACACCTATTTGCCGTACTGTATCGACCCATACAGTATAGATGCCAAGGGTGATATAGATTTTGACGAAGACTTTTTTATCACAAAGGATAAAGGGACAAAGACTATCGAGGTGTCGGCGTGTCCCGGCTTTTTCGATGGTAGTCTGGAAACGTCCAGCCTTGAGCCCGAGCAGCCTCTTGAGGTCAACAATGATTTCTATGCGGCATACAATAATTATGTAATGGAAAACTATACTGTAAAGCAGGGTGGTGACGGAATTGTTGCAAAAGATGCGAAGCTGCTTCTTAGGACAGGACAGCTCACAAGCAATATGATGTACACAGGCTATATAAGAGAAAATGATGCCAACAGGATTGCGGCAGCACAGCTGGTGCAGCAGTTTCTGACATCGAAGAATTTTAAGTACAGCAAAAATCCTCCCTCCACAGGCGGTAAGGATGTAGTTGAAAATTTCCTCTCAAATAGCAGACAGGGCTTTTGTGTGCATTTTGCATCGGCTGGCACGATGATACTCAGACAGATGGGCGTTCCATGCCGTTATGTAAGCGGATACTGTGCAAAGGAGGACAGCTTCAAATCCGGTGAAAATGATGAGGATATATGTGAGGTGAAGGATTCGCAGTCGCATGCCTGGGTTGAAATATATCTGGATGATTTCGGATGGATTCCGGTGGAGATGACACCGGGATATTTTGAGTATGTGACAGGTGAGAATCCGTTTGACTATATTGGTGTCAACGGAAAGAAAACAAACACCGGTGCTGCTTATAATGATAGTGAGCATATGAATGATACTGCGGCAGATGAAGATGCTGCAAATGAAGATATAAAAAATACAGATGCAGAAAATGATGACACAGCAAAAGATGATACATCAAAAGCAAACAGTACATCAGGTGATGGCAGTGAGAAGGCTTATGGTTCACAGTCAGGTGCGGATAAACGTACAGATGCTCAGAACTCAAAAAAGAGACTTCATATACCACCGGTGATTTTAAAAACCTCACTCTGTGTGATTTTTCTGACTGCACTTACAGCCATCATAGTTTATATCAAAAGGCGAAGAAATATTTTGTGGGAAGCAAGACTTGCAAAAAGGGTGAAAAAAGGCCGTTACAGCAGGGCAGCAATAATGATAAACAACCGCATCTACAAAGGTCTGGGACATCCTTCAAAGAACAGGACAGATGAGCTTTATCTGGCTAACCTGAAGGAAAAATACTGCGGACCGGATTATTGCGGAATCCATTGGGACGAGTACATGCGCATCATACAAAAGGCTGTGTATTCATCAGAGGGCATCACAGGGGAAGAATGCTTTATGATAGTGGAAACATGGAGGCATCTGGAGAAAAAAGACATTAGACATAATTCACAAAAAAATATGTATAAAAACAGCATGATTAACAAAAAATAAACTCGTAAGGAAAATTGTGTTGAAATAATAAGGCTTCTGTGATATAAACTTAAGCAGACGTGTTACTTTTAGGGAGGCATTTGTCGTACATAACTTTTAACAGGGTTAGTGTATGATAAGTGCCTCCTTTTTGTCGCTGGAACAAAAAGAATGATAGGTGCAAATCGGTACATACCCTGCATTTATAGGAGGAAAAGCTCATGAAAGACAAAATTTTTGGTGTCCTGCAGAGAGTAGGACGAAGCTTCATGCTTCCAATCGCAATCCTTCCGGTAGCAGGCTTGCTTTTAGGACTAGGAAGCTCATTCACCAACACCACAACAATTGAGACCTATGGTTTACAGTGGCTGCTCGGAGATAAGACTATACTCCATGCACTTCTTGTAATCATGAATGCGGTCGGAAGTGCGCCCAATGCATTGGCACGGAAATCGTAGTCGTTGGCTCCATCATAATAGGTAAATGGAGCATCAGCATACTTGATATAAGCATCATCGGCAGCACTGGCGATGGCACCGGCAGCTACAGCCTTCTCAAACTCCTCCTTTGCCTTCTGTGGATTAACATCAGAAATGCGCATGGCATAGCGCATACGGAGCGCATTGGCATACTTCTTCCACTGAGCTACATCACCACCCATGCTGGTGACATCACCAGAAATGCGGTCGGTACCTGTGCCAAGCTGCTTCTCGCAAGCGTCAAGTTCCTCGAAGAACCAAGTGTAGAGCTCCTCTACGGTATCATACTTAGGGGTGGAGATGCCTGAGATATAACCCAGACCTGCCTCCGAACAAGGCACGTCACCGTAGGTATCTGCCAAAACTGCCGTGAGATAGACACGATGGATACGAAGTGCCGCATTCAAGTTTGCCTTGTCAGCAGAATTGTGGATGGCATCCACAAGGTTCTTGATACTGATTTCATAATAGCGGTCCCAAACTCGACGGGACATATCATCTTCTCTGAAATTAGAACCAGCGTAATTGGTTACATTCCAACCACCAGCGAAATACTGTGGGAAACCAGTTATATAGTTACGGTAGGTATCCATCAGACTGAAGTCACCGTAAGTCTGCAACAAAGCTGTTGTCAACTGTGCGTTAGGGTCGAGCTCGCTCACCTTGGTCTTGTCGGTATTGATGTTGCTCAAGGTATCATCTGAGCAAGAAGTCATCGCAGTGCCGGTTGCCATCAGGGCGAAAGCCATCATCAGGCTGCTCTTACCTATATATTTCTTGATTATATTGTTCATTTTCTTACATTATTATATATTAGAACTCTTCTAAAGAAATTGATTCATTTTTTCGAGATTAGAACTTCACGTTCACGTTCAAACCATAACTCTTGCGAGATGGCAGGGAACCATATTCCAGACCGAGACCTGAGGTGTTGTAGCTTGAGTCTGGGTCGATGTTAGGAATGTTCTTCCAAACAATGAATGGGTTACGAGCCACGAAGGATACGGTCAAGCCCTTGACATACTTGCCCAGGATGCTCTCTGGGAAGGTATAGCCGAAAGTAATCTCACGACACTTCACATAAGAGTTGTCGTAAACGAAGGCACTCTGCACGCCATTTGCCACATGCTTCCAGTAATCTTCAGGGTTCACGGCGATGTCGTTCTTGCGATAAGTACCGTCGCCATTGTCGATGACACCCTCTACGACAAATCCCTTGCAGTTACCTGCTGCACGCCATGCGGCAAGGTCCATACCCGAAGCCTTGCGGGCCTCCTCGGAAGCGTACCACTCCTCACGGCCTGCCAATGTGCCCTTTGCCTTACCTGTCTGGTATGCGGAACGCATGGACATAGAGTAGATGTCGGCACCTACCTTCACATCGAAGGATGCAGAGAGGCGGAAGTTCTTGTAGCTGAAGGTTGAGTAGAAACCACCTGTCCAGTCCCAAGAAGAGTTGCCGATGGTCTTGGTATCCTGGTCAACCTTTGGAAGACCAGTAGCAGCATCGACAACGACCTGACCCTTGTCATTGTAGAGGAAGTCGTGTCCACGGATAGCTCCATAGTTCTCACCTACCTTGGCACCTATAGACACACCGCACCAGTATGCCTTCGCCAACTCGAAGTAGTCCATGCCATTGGTGAGCGACTTCACCTTGTTGGTATTCTTCGAGAAGTTGACACCCAAGTCCCAAGCGAAGTCCTTGATCTGCAAGGCACGAGCATTGAGGGCAATCTCGATACCCTGGTTCTGAATCTCACCGGCATTGATGAGACGGTAAGCATAGCCAGAGGTGGTGGTTGAAGCCAAGCTCAAAATCTGGTTCTTTGAGATCTGGTTGTAATAGGTGGCATCCAAGCCCAAGCGTCCGTTGAGGAACTTCATCTCCAGACCTACCTCGTAAGAACCTGTCATTGTAGGCTTCAAATCTTTGTTTGGCTGTGTTGAGTTGGCTATCATACCGATGGTATAACCCGCGTAGCTGTACTTGCCCGTGGTATAGTTGAGTGCCAACAGGTATGGATCGGTATCACTACCTACCTTTGCCCAAGATGCGCGAATCTTACCGTAATTGATGAACTTCTTGTTCTTGATATACTCGGAGAAGACCATGCTACCAGAAACAGAAGGATATATATATGTATTATTGCCCGAAGGGAGCGTAGACGACTTATCTCCACGGATGGTTCCCTCCAGATAGTAAGTATGCTTGTATCCGAGGCTCGCGCTGGCATAGAGAGAGCTGATCTGCTTCTTGTACATGCTCTCGCGAGTGTTCTGCTCCTGATAGTTCATGATGTTCTGGACGCCATTCATCTGCTGGTTGAGACCGACGTTGGTAATGGTCTTGTTGTTCACCTTGAAGATGTTACCACCAGCGGTAGCGTTGACATCGAAGTCGCCCCATGAGTTGTTGTAGAGGGCAAGTATCTCGGCGTTGAGTGTGCGGTTTTTGAAGATCTGGTTGGTAAGCTTTCCGGCAGGAGTACCTGGAGTTGTCTTGGCGATGAAGTCCTCGAAGTTCATGCTGTTGATGTCGGTACCGATGGTACCCTGCAGCTTGAGGTGCTTGTCGATGTTCCAGATGGCCTTACCCGTAAAACGGAACACGTCCTTGTCGGATGTATTGCTGTTTTTATAGAGATCCCAATATGGATTCTTGTTATACTGGTCGTTACCATTCCAGTTGGAGTAGTTGCCGTCGGCATCCTCATAGTGCTTCAGCCAAGCCTGGTCGTAGGTACCCGCCAAGGTCATGAGGTTCTTACCCACGTTGCTCTGAGAGTCTCCCAATGCAGGACGGTTCTTCACCTTCTCACGAGTATAGTTGGCGGTGAAGTCGAAGTCAACAGGACCTGCAGAGGTATTCACACGGAGGTTGAAGTTGTCACGGTTCATATTGGTGTTAGGCAGGATGTCCTTGTTGCGCATATCGGTAACAGAGAAACGCATACCCGTCTTACCGGAATTTACTGAGAGGATGGCAGAGTTCTGAGTGGTGAAACCTGTGCGGAAGAAATCAGAAGCGTTGTTAGGGTGCATCATGAAAGGACGCTCCACGCCATCGAAATACTTGAACATGAAGTCATCGGCCTTAGGTCCCCAACTGGCATTGGTACCAGAAGTGCTCGCATTAGGAAGCTCGCCATTGTAGCCAGCACCATATATCTCCTGGATGTCGTCCCACTTAGCCAACTGTGTATCGACAGTGTAAGAACCATTGTACTCCACGGAAATCTTATCCTTCTCCGCCTTCTTGGTCGTAATCAAGATAACACCATGAGAGGCACGGCTACCATAAAGAGCAGAAGCAGCAGCACCCTTGAGCACCTGTATGCTCTCGATATCGTCGGGGCTGATGTTGCTCAGACCGTCACCCATATCGGTGCCGCCCCATGTGCCACCTGTGCCCTGGTTGGTGTTGTCGAAAGGCACACCGTCGATAACGTAGAGAGGCATGTTGTTGCCGGTCATTGAGGCGTTACCGCGGATAACGACGCGTGAAGAGCCGCCGCCTGTGGCGCTACCTGCTACCGACACACCGGCGATCTTGCCTGAGAGGGCGTTACCGAGGTTGGGGTCACGGGCGAGCTGGAACTCGTCGCCGCCCACCTTTGTGGTAGAATAGCCGAGCGAGCGCGACTGGCGCTTGATGCCGAGAGCTGTCACAACAACCTCGTCAATGGCCTGGCTCTCGTTCTGAAGCGTAACGTTTACGGTAGTTTTTCCTTCAACGGAAACAACCTGTGTCTTTGAGCCCAGATAAGAGATCTCGATCTTTGCTTTGGGCGAAGGAACTGTAATTTCATAGTTACCGTCGATGTCGGTGATAGAACCTGTTTTCGTTTCACCCTGAATCTTGACGGTGGCACCGATAACGGGTTCTCCCGTAGCATCCTTTACATTACCTTTGATCACGGTACTCTGGGCACTTGCAACCATGGCTGTAAGCACCAATGCACCGGTAAGGCAAGCTCTCCTGAGAGAGTGCAAATTGAAATAGTTTCGTTTCATTGTGATAGGATTGGTTTAAAAATATGGTTTTTGATTTATATTTGATTTATAATTGACTTTGTTGTTTTTAAAGTTTTTAATTTTGTTTGTTGTTTATATTTATTTTTATTTGATTTATATGTCGTTATTTGTTTTGTTCTGTTCACAATTGGTTTTTCAACTGCAAGGGCAAAACTTAACAATTTTGGGGTCTTCAAACGTTGTTTTTTTACTCATTATTGGCTTTTTTAAGCTATAGTATTAATAATTTTTGGCAAAGATAAAGAAAATAAATTAACTTAGTAGAATTATTAACAAAATAAATGTTAATAAGATTTCTTAACAACGTTTATCTTTATCTTCTATCATTATTAAAAATGACGCGCAAATATTTAAGAAACATTAAAAAATGCACATTAAAGCCATTTATGTTGTAACACAGTGAGCAGCAATCACTATTTTTAGCTAACTTTGTGCATGGTTTAACGGCATAACACGCAACACAAAGAGTTGGGCCGTTTTTAACGAAACTAACAGAAACATCAATTTTTTTAAAGACAAGAAAAAAACATGACAACATCATCACTGCTCCTTATTGGAGGCCTCGGAACACCCGAACTGATTCTTATTCTCATCGTTGTACTCGTGCTCTTCGGAGGCAAGAAGATTCCCGAACTGATGCGCGGAATGGGCGTCGGCATTAAAAACTTTAAGGAAGGCGTAAACGGAATTAACGAAGAGATAAAAAAAGACGTCAACAAAGCCGAAGAGGCAGATAAGAAAGAGGACAAATAGTGTCCTAGTTTCCAAGACAAGATTAATCGGCTGAACAAAGAAGAAAAAACATACGGATGACAGACAAAGAAGAAACCACGCCATCTACGACAGCTTCAACAAACGACGGCTTGAAGCAGAGCATCGAAACACAGCAGCAGGAGCAGAGCGAGCAGCAACCTGTCAGCCAAGCACAGCAGCAGGGGCAGGACGGTGAGCAGCAAAGCGACCAAGCACAGCAGCAGGAGCAGGACGGTGAGCAGCAAAGCGGCCAAGCACAGCAGCAGGAGCAAGGCGGTGAGCAGCAAAGCGACGAACCAGAGCCGTTAGACGAGATGACGTTTTGGGACCATTTGGAGGCGTTGCGCTGGATGCTTGTAAGGGTGTTTTCAGCCCTTGGCATCTTCATCATTGGCGGCTTCGCTTTCATTCCCTGGATCTTCGAGCATGTGATTATGGCTCCCATCAACAACCAGTTTTTCCTTTACCGTTGGTTGGCAAAGCTGTCGGAGCAGGTGGCCATCATGCCCGACGACTTGACGCGCCCGTTCCACGTCAGCATAATAAACATCCGACTGTCGTCGCAGTTTTTCCTCCACATGTCACTGTCGTTCTGGTTGGCGTTGCTCATAACCTTCCCCTATCTCGTTTATGAGGTGTGGAAGTTTATCTGCCCGGCGCTCTATGAGAACGAGCGCAAGAGCATGAGGTTCACCTTTGTCTTTGGAACGGTCATGTTCTTCATTGGCTGCGTGGTGGGCTACAGCGTGGTGTTCCCGCTGACGCTGCGGTTCCTCTACAACTACCAGTTGAGCGCGTCGATCAGCAACCAGCTGTCGCTCGACTCGTACATGGACAATTTCCTGATGCTTGTGTTCATGATGGGCATCGTGTTTGAGCTTCCCCTGGTGTCGATGCTTTTGGGCAAGATTGGCATTCTGCACCGCGGCTTCTTCAGCGCCTACCGTAGCCACGCCGTTGTGGCGTTGCTTGTGGTGGCTGCGTTCATAACGCCCTCGTCAGACCCCTTCACCCTCATGGCGGTTTTCACACCTATCTATATTTTATGGGAGCTGAGCGCCTTCCTGGTGAAGCCAGCGCCTAAGGACGATTAAGACAGGAGAGGGACTTTCTTTGCCTTTCGCTGGCAGAAGAAACATTTGCTTCGCGCTTTGCACGAGCAAACACAAAATAAAGCATACCTTCTTGCGGAGTTTTAAAGACAATAGAGACAATTCTTTGATTGAGAAGCTATAACAGCCGCAGCAAATCAAAAAAAATTGTCTCTATTGTCTTTAAAAAAAACGCCAAGAAGATAACATTATCCCCCTATTGTCTTAAAAAAATCGCCAAGAAGATAACATTATCCCCCTATTGTTTTAAAAACCAAGCCCTTTGTCGTTCAGACGAAGAACATGATGATAACCTGAGCGATGACAACCCTAAGGAACATGCCGAGCGGATAGACCGAGGCATAGCTCACAGAGGCCGAGTCGCCCTTCATCGTGTCGTTGGCATAGCCCAGAGCCATGGGGTTAGCCATAGCGCCACAAACGATGCCGCAGACCGAACCGAAATCGAGCTTCTTGCTCTTCAGCGCTATTATGCCCACAATGAGCACAGGCACCACGGTGAGCACGAAGCCGAGGCCTATCCACAGCAAGCCCTCAGGGCGCATGACGGTATGGAAGAAGTCGCCGCCGGCAGCAAGACCCAAGCAGGCGAGGTAGAGCGAGAGGCCTAGCTTGCGGAGCATGAGCGATGCCGACCGCGTGGTGTAACTGATGAAATGGGCGCGTGGACCAAGCGAGCCCACAAGTATGCCGACGATGATGGGGCCGCCGGCCATGCCCAGACGCACGGGAGCGCTCATGCCCGGCAGGTTGAGCGGAATGGTGCCGAGGGCGAGACCCAGGATCATGCCGAAGAAGATGGCGCCGAGGTTTGGCTCGTTGAGCACCTGAACAGCGTTGCCAAGGAAGCTCTCCACATGGTTTATGGCGTCGGGCTTGCCCACCACGGTCACGCGGTCGCCATACTGGAGCATGAGATTGTCGGTGGCAAGCAGCTTGATGTCGCCGCGCATCACACGGCTGACGTTCACACCGTAAGCATCGCGCAGATGAAGGGCGCCGAGCACCTTGCCGTTGAGCACAGGACGAGTAACGACAATCACACGACTCTCCACATGCGAGTCGATGGCGTTCCAGTCGATCTTCTCGCGGTTCCAGTCTTTCTGCACCTTCTCGCCAAACAAGATCTCCATGGCATCGGCCTCATGGGGAGTGGTCACCACCAACAGGTTGTCGTTGATGTGGATCTGCGTCTCTGCCAGCGGCACGATCACGCCGTCGCCGCGCCAGATGCGTGAGATGATAAACTTCATGTGTGTCATCTGCGCAATCTCCGCAATGGTCTTTCCCGCGAGGGCTGGGTTGATGGCCACATATTGAGCTATGTAGGTGTTGTCGACATCGGGGCTGACCTTCGGTTTCAGGTCATCGGGCTTGACAACAAAGCGCCGCATCAGCATCATGGCAAGAATTACGCCCACCACACCCAACGGATAGGTCACTGCGCAGCCCAAGGCGGCACCGCTGCTCGACACCGAAGCGTGCTCAAGCGCCTGTTGGGCGGCACCGAGCGCCGGCGTGTTGGTGGTGGCACCACACAAGATGCCCACCATATCGGGCATGCCCACGGGCAGCACGAAGGTGAACGCAATGGCCATAACGGTGCCCACCACAATAACAGCGAAGCTCCACATGTTAAACTGTATGCCCTCATGCCGCATCAGTCCGAAGAAGTTGGGACCGACATACAGGCCGAGGGTGTAGACAAAGAGCGTCAGTCCGAAGGTCTCGGCAAAATCGAGCATCTGCTCGTTGGCGCTCAGGTGGAAGTGTCCCGCCAAGATGCCTATGAAGAACACGAAGGCTATGCCTAACGACACGCCACGCACATGAATTTTGCCGAGGGCCAGACCCACGGAGCAGATAAGCGACAGCACCACAACGGTCTGCAATGCTGAATGGACATTAAAAAGTCCGTCTATCCAGGTCATTATTCTTTTTGTTTTGTTTTCTTTTTGTCAGGTTAGATGGAAGGTCTACCTTATCATCTGTTTGCGGGTTTGGCTCACAGCGCCTTGCCGAGCAGTCGGCGCGACATATATCTCACCGGATACCACGCCGCTGCCCATCCCACGGCCAAGACCGTGATGAAGACGATGAGCACATCGCTGTAATGAACGCTCACGGGGTAAGCGTTAACCACGAACGTGCCCGAGCTGTCGCCCATGGGCACAAGGCCAAACTCTTGCTGTAGCCAGCAGAGAAGCAGTCCGAGCAGTATGCCCACAACAGCACCGAGGGCCGAGATCATGCGTCCCTCAAACAGGAACACGCGTGTGAGCGTGCGGTCTGTTGCTCCGAGGTTGCGCAGCGTCTGCACATCCTTTTTCTTCTCAATGATGAGCATGGATAGCGAGCCTATGATGTTGAAGCACGCCACCACGAGGATGAACGACAGGAAGAGGTATGCCAGCACCTTCTCCACCTGCATTATGCGGAACGTGTCGGCATGTTGCTCAAAGCGGTCGAGCACGTTGAAGCGCCCCTCAGCGAGGTTTTTGATCTTGCGCTTAGCCGCGTCGAGGTCGGTGCCAGGCTTGAGCTTGACCATGAGCTTCGACACCATGCCCTGACGGAAGAACAGTCGGCGGGCGAAGGCAATGGATGTGATGAGATAGTCGCGGTCATACTTGGCTTGGTTCACTGCAAAGACCACGCCGGGCGATATGAGCGAGTCGGTGACGAACCCGTCGGCAGGCGATGCCATGTCGGTGAGCTGTCCCTCGCGTTGCGGCGCATAGATCTTGAGGAACCCGTCCCAGCGGGCACCCATGCCAAGGGTCTGTGCCAAGCGTATGCCTGGCACGCCATACTCGAGGTTGGCAGCCTGAAGAGAGAAGTCGCCGTCGCCATAGAGAATTTTCTGTATGCGTGTCATGCGGGCAAAATTGTCGTCCACGCCCATGATGTTGACCATGGCCTGCTGACCGTCATAGAAGGCGAGGGCCTGGTCTTGCACACACTCGGAAACCATGTCGACCTCTGGCAGCTGACGGATCTTCATGAACACGGCATCGTCGGCAGCCGCCACCTTGCCCTTCACGGGAACGACCTCGAGCTGCGGGTCAAAGTTGGTGAAGAACGAAGCGACCAGGTCATGGAAGCCGTTGAACACGCTGAGCACGATGACCAGAGCCATCGTAGCTACCGCCACACCCACCATCGAGATGATGGATATGACGTTTATGGCGTTGGTGCTCGTTGCTCTGTGCTGTGGTGAT
>ENA-OPML01000119-OPML01000119.1-human-gut-metagenome-genome-assembly--contig:-NODE-119-length-12930-cov-1.952854_pt1 | contig 12930 bp, 10 predicted proteins | sample MGYA00241526_ERZ501749 | MGnify/ENA primary metagenome ERZ501749 (study PRJEB25962, sample SAMEA2042647) | human gut metagenome | biome: human gut; feature: human-associated habitat; material: faeces... | reverse complement strand
AAGACCTATAGTCTTACGACCAACTTCGAGCTGGGCAAGTTCTTCCCCGACAAGGCGAAGGTCTCTATACCTCTTTATTATAGTGTGACGAAAGAAGAAACCTCTCCACGCTACAACCCGCTCGACACCGACATGCTGCTCAAGGACGCCCTCGATGCAGCAAGCGACAAGCATGAGCGCGACTCGATAAAGAGCATCGCCGTGACGAAGACCACCAACACCAACTTCTCGCTGTCGGGTGTGCGTGTGGGCATAGCCACGAAGCGTCACCCCATGCCTTATGACCCCGCCAACTTCTCGTTCAGCTACAGCCACAGCCATCGCTACTCGTCTGGCGAGACCACGGTCTATGAGAAGGAAGACAACTGGCAGGGCTCGCTCAACTATTCGTGGGTGCCTGTCTACAAGCCTCTTGAGCCTTTCAAGAAGATTAAGAACAAGAGCAAGTGGCTCGATCTGCCGCGACGCTTCGGCTTCAACTGGCTGCCGCAGAACGTGGGCTTCAACTCAGAGATCTCACGCAGCTACTATGAGCTACAGGAGCGCGACATGCAAGACCTCGGCGGCTCACAACTGCCGCTCACGTTCAGTCAGCAGTTTCTGTGGAACCGTGAGTTCTCGTTACGCTGGGACCTCACGAAGAACCTGCACATGAACTTCCAGAGCGCCACGCACGCGGAAATAGAGGAACCCTATACGCCGGTGAACAAGGACCTCTATGCCGACCAGTATAAGGCATGGAAAGACTCGGTGTGGACGAGCATCAAGCATTTCGGAACGCCGCTCGACTATAACCAGACGTTCACGGCTTCCTACCAGCTGCCGCTCAACCTCATACCCGTCTTCGACTGGGTGAACGCCGACGCTCAATACACCGCCACCTACAACTGGATGCGTGGCTCCGACCTTGAAGACGGCACGTCGCTGGGCAACACCATCAGCAACAACCGTCAGATCCGTCTTAACGGCACCTTCAACATGGAGAAGCTCTATAACCATGTGCCGTTCCTGAAGAAGGCAAACGACAGGTTCAAGAAAGAGCCGTCGAGCACCCGCAACAAGAAGAATGCGAAGAACAAGAAAGATGCCAAAGATGCCAAGGACAAGAACTCGTTGTCTAAACGCAACGGACGGCAGGATGCAGACCTTGACAAGCAGAAGGCTAAGCTTCCAAAGAACAAGAAGGGCTTTGAGAAGGAGATCACGCTGTTGCCCGACACCCTTATGAAGATCAAACACGGCAAGAACAGCAAGCGTCTTATCGTTTCTGCAAAGACCGAAGACGGCAAGCCGTTCCAGCTGAAATATCGTAAGATCGACAACAACACCATAGGCATAAAGAGCCGTCTCGACTCGGCGCTGAAACTGAAGATCACGGTGACGCCCAAGGAGCCGCTCGACAACAAGGGCTGGTACAAGACCATGCAGACCATTGCGCGCACGCTGATGATGGTGCGCAACGTGAGTCTGTCTTATTCGAACCAATATTCAATGTCGCTGCCCGGATTCATGCCCAGCGTGGGCGATGCCTTCGGGCAGAAGCGCAACCAGGGTGCGTGGGCGCCAGGCCTCGACTTTGCCTTTGGCCTTACAGGCGACTCGTATGTGGACAAGGCGCGTGACCGCGGATGGCTGTTGCTCAGCGACTCTATCGCCACCCCTGCCTCTACCAACAAGACAGAGGACCTGCAGGTGCGCATGACCCTTGAGCCTGTGCGCAACCTGAAGATCGACCTCAATGCCGCCCGCACACAGACAACGGCGCGCAGCGTGCAATATATGTATGAAGGGTCGCCCACAACGCAGAGCGGCACGTTCTCCATGACCACCCTCTCGCTGCGCAGCGCCTTTGAGGGTATGGGCGACGCCGAACACGGCTACCATTCGGCGTCGTTCGAACGCTTCTGCAACAGCTTGGAAAGCTTCCGTCAGCGCGTGGAGAAACGTTATGTCGGCGCTACCTATCCGCAAGGCTCGGCGCTCGCAGGACAGCCCTTCGATGCTGCCAACGGTGGCGTGGGCTTATATTCGGCCGATGTCATGGTGCCTGCCTTCCTCGCAGCCTACACCTCGTCGGGAGGCAACAGTCTGAACATCTTCCCCACATTGTCGCGCATGCTGCCCAACTGGACGGTGCGTTACAGCGGACTGTCAAAGTTGCCTTGGTTCCGCGATGTGTTCAAGAGCGTAAACATCAACCACTCTTACAAGAGCATCTATGCCGTGGGTGCATACCAGTCGTACAGCACCTTCATGGAGCTTATGGGTCCCGGCCTTGGCTTCATCTCAGACGCCACCACGGGCATGCCTGTTCCGTCGTCAATGTATAACGTCTCGACGGTGAGCATCAACGAGTCGTTCTCGCCGCTGCTTGGCATCGACGTCACGTTGCAGAACAACCTGACGTGCAAGCTCGAGTATAAGACCATACGCACGCTGAACCTCAGCATGACGAGTGTGCAGATCAACGAGTCGTCATCACACGACTGGGTGCTGGGCATGGGCTACACCATCAGCAACTTCAATCCCTTCGGACCGAAGGTGCGTAAGGTGAAAGCGGGCAGGAAGAGCGGTAACGGACAGAACGATGCGCAGCAGAAGCAGAACAGCTCATCGCGAAACAACCGTAGCTCATCGAGCTATAACAGTGACCTGAAGCTTCGTCTTGACCTCAGCTATCGCAAGCAGGCAGCCATAAGCCGTGACATCGCATCCATGACGTCGGCGGCAAGCAGTGGCAACACAGCCTTCAAGCTGTCGTTCTCTGCCGACTATTCGTTCTCGCGTCTGCTCACCATGAGCTTCTATTATGACCGACAGACGAACACGCCGCTGCTTACGTCAAGTAGCTATCCGACGACCACTCGCGACTTTGGCCTTAGCCTCAAGTTCTCTCTCACGAGGTAACGCTTTGCCGGTTATAAAGACAAAGATGCTTTTGGCCGGAAAGGTTTAAAGACAATGGATAAATTCCTTATTTGTTGTTTTTGCCTGCGTTTCTTGCTTGAGCAAGAAGAGGGCGAACACAAGCAATCTGTCCAAATATTCCATATTTTTGCGCTTCGCGTTTTTTTTTAACATTAATTTTCATTAATGACCCATTAATTATCATTAATAAGCGCTTCGCGCAAAAAAAATTAATGTTTCATTAATGTTCAATTAATGGAAATTAATGTTTAAAAAAACACGAGCGCGAAGCGCGATGTGAATATTAATCTTTGCAAAAGTCAGAGATTAATTTTTTTGCTTGCCTTCCAATCGGGTTTTAGAACTCGTCGTTGGCGTAGAGGTTATCGAAGATGCTCTGCTTCCACTCCAGGATCTCTTCGTCGCGGAAGAAACGCTTCAGCTCGGCAGCAGCCGTCTCGGGCGAGTCGGAAGCATGGACAATGTTCTCTTGGAAGCTCATGCAGTAGCTTCCTCTTATCGTTCCCGGAGCAGCGTTGCGGCCGTTGGTGGGGCCAGCCAGAGCACGAACGGCAGCAATGGCGTCAACGCCCGACAGACACATGGCGATGACGGGAGCTGTCATCATGGCGTCCTTCACACGCTGGAAGAACGGCTTGCCGCTGAGGTGCGCATAGTGCTCGCTCAAGATCTTGTCGTCGAGCTGTATCATCTTCATGCCGCAGATCTGCAGGCCTTTCTTCTCGAACACGCTGATAATCTCACCTACCAGACTGCGCTGTAAGGTGCATGGCTTCAGCAAAACCAATGTTTTTTCAATTGCCATAAGTTATTATGTTTTTAAGGTGAATAAAAAAATTGTGTAGGTTTGTATCTTATGCAAAGATAATGCAAACCGAGAGCATAGATGCAAGCTTGCTTGCAAGCTATGCCGAGGTGCAGCTTATCTTATGCAAAGATATGCAATTTTATCGTGTGGCGCAAAAATAGTGCTTTGGGTTTTGTTTTATTAACAAATTGTCTTGACTTATCTCGCTTTTTTTTATTCGAGAATCACGATTTTAATCTTTTGGAATAGAAAAACGTTTGATTTGTTTTGTAATGTGTCCGATTTTAGCTAATTTTGCATTTGTTCAAAAAGACAAAACTAAACGTTTGCATAGATGTGGAACAATTGTTTCCCCAACTGCCTGTTGTAGATGGCCGGCACGACGCCAATCTGCCGTAATGTCAATGTTTAACGCCTATGAGCACAAGACAAAGAGCCTGTAACGCTCTAAAAAACTTTTATGAATTCTTGTGAATCAGATTCTATATGTTTGAAACGATTTTTAATTTGATTATAAAGTAAAGACATATCTATGGAAAAAAGAAACGTCGCCCTCATCACGGGCATTACGGGTCAGGACGGCTCGTATCTTGCAGAACTCTTGCTGGAGAAAGGTTATGATGTGCATGGCACCATTCGTCGCTCATCAGTAGACTATCGTGAGCGTATTGCTCATCTTGAAGGCCAGCCCAATTTTCACCTCCACTATGCTGACCTCGGCGACTCGATGAGCCTCATTCAGGTTATGAACAAGGTTAAGCCCACAGAGGTTTACAACCTCGCAGCCCAGAGCCATGTGCAGGTGAGCTTCGACTCTCCCGAGTTTACCGCTGATGTTGACGCTACAGGTGTGCTCCGCATCCTTGAGGCTATCCGCCAGTGTGGACTGGCCGACACCTGCCGCATGTACCAGGCTTCAACATCTGAGCTCTATGGCAAGGTGGAGGAGGTTCCCCAGAACGAGAACACACCGTTCCATCCTTATTCGCCCTATGCCGTTGCCAAGCAGTATGGCTTCTGGATCGTGAAAGAATATCGTGAGGCTTACAACATGTTCTGCTGCTCGGGCATACTCTTCAACCATGAGAGCGAGCGCCGTGGCGAGACCTTCGTAACCCGTAAGATCACGTTGGCAGCAGCCCGCATCAAGCAGGGCAAGCAGGACAAGCTCTATCTTGGTAACCTCGACTCGCTGCGCGACTGGGGTTATGCCAAGGATTATGTAGAGTGTATGTGGCTCATCCTTCAGCACAACAAACCCGAAGACTTCGTTATCGCCACAGGCGTTCAGCACACCGTGCGCGAGTTTGCTTACTATGCTTTCAAGCATGTAGGCATAGAGCTCGAGTTCAAGGGCGAGGGCATCGACGAGAAGGGTATCTGCGTTGAGGGTCCCGAGGAGCTTAAGGGCAAGGTGCTCGTAGAGGTGTCTCCCGACTTCTTCCGTCCTACCGACGTTGTCAACCTCTGGGGTGACCCCACCAAGGCAAAGGCCGAGCTGGGATGGAACCCGAGCAAGACAAGCTTCGAGGAGCTCGTTAAGATCATGGTCGACAGCGACATGGCAAAGGTGGCAGCTGAGGATGCCGGCCAGAAGGTGCGCTGCAACCTGGCAGAGTATCTGGAGAAAGGTATTGTGAAATAAGTGGAACATGAGGCAAACACCACTGGATTTCTTCAGGGGATTCTTTGACATTATTGTAGCTGGAAGAAGGGATTATTCCTTGATGACAGAGGCACTTTTAGTTAAACCTGTTTAAAAATCGAAAAAGTTCAACTTCTTAAATTACTCTGTATCCCCAGCAAACACTGGGGGATGGAGTAGTATTGTCATAGGGGTTGGATGCTTACGGTATATACGCCAATCCTTGGTCTCATTGATATGGGCCAAAGTGGAACGTTGGATATACTTTATTCCGCTCGAATAGAGTTTGGAAGAGAGTGCAACCAGCGTTGCATCAATGCCGCGGAGACTAACTTGGTCAGTGAACTGCGCAAAGCTCATCACCATAAACTGGTCTCTGCATTTGAACTCGATGGCATGTCTATTGCCATTGTATCTCTTTACGCACTTGTCGAATTCATATCTTGGTATGAGCGACATGATTTGAGCGAATACGGTCTTTCCTTGATTCATGATTTCAGTCTCTTGCAATACAATTTGCAAAAGTACAAAATCAAATCTTGAAAAAATTAAATTCGTATAACTCATTGAATATAATTAATTTAAATCATGTCCAAGATTTTTTATTTGGACAGCAGTGATATTTTAAATAAAATAAATTATGATTGGAATTATAGGTGGTAACGGAGTGGCTGCTACTAATAAGCTACTCGATATAATTGAAGAGAAGTGCACTAAGAATGGCGCATTTCGTGATTGTCATCATCCTGAAATGATAGCTTGGCAGGCAACGCAAGCTCCATCTCGTAGTATGTATCTTGAGGGGAGAGGAGAATCCTTCTTGGAGGATTATATAAGAATAGGTAAACATTTGAAGAATTGTGGATGTGATACTTTGTGTATGTGCTGCAATACTGCTCACTATTTCATAGATGAGTTGGCAGAGAAAATCGACATCAAATTCATCAATATATTGGAAGAAGTAGCCAAGGTTGTTAAAAGTCTAGGGGGGCAAAAAATAGGTGTTATGTGCTCTGATGGTTTGAAGAAAGTTGGTATTTATGAAACTTATATTCAGCATTTTAATCCAGGATCCGAAGTGGTTTTTCCTACAGATGAACTTCAATCTCTTGTAACAAAAGGTATCTGTAATGCTAAGAATATGAATAGATACTTGCCTGTAACAAATGCGGAAAATCCTTCTCTTTGTTTTTCTACAGTGTGTGATTGGTTTGAGGCACAAGGTTGTGATACTATAATTGCTGGCTGTACAGACATAAGAAAAGTCTTTTTTCCACAAATGACAGATAAGTTTAACTATATTGACAGTCTTGAGATCTTGGCAGATAGTATTATCGCAAAAACAAAGAAATTATCAATTTAGTATATGAAAAGAAAAATGTCAACAATTTGTGTTCGTGATCTCCTTCGAAGAGATCATATAGTATTATTTAAAAGATGTAAGAAATTCGGAGGGCAATAATCACGTTGTTGTTGCCGTACAAGATTCCGATGTAGTATTGAAGTATAAATCCAATACGAATCTTCTCTATTCTACAGAGGAGAGAATGTTTATGGTGTAGGCTATTCGTTGTGTTGACGAGGTGGTAGTTTATCGGTCAAATGACGAAATCGTTAAGCAGATATCATTTGATTTTCTCTCTGTTGGACCCACTAAAATTACGAAGGTTTTCAAAAGGCTTTTGATTGGTGTAAGAGAAATGGAAAATAAGTAGTGGTTATGCCCCGAACGGAAGAAAATTCTTCTTCTGAGTTAAAAGTTAAAATTAAGAATGGTTAAGTTACTTTTAATGCTGTAATCTACAACTTGTTGTTTTTGTGCGGAAATTTTATGTGAAGATTTATAGAATGTAAAATAAAAATATAATGCTATTATGAAATTTCTATTTGATTTGGATGGTACGGTTACTTCACAAGAAACCTTGCCAATAATTGCTAATCATTTTGGATGTGTTGAACAAATCTCAGAATTAACAGCACGTACGGTTCAAGGTAATGTTCCTTTTATAGAGTCTTTTATACGTAGAGTTAATATTCTAGGTCATTATTCTGTCTCAGAGACATCTTTATTACTTTCACGTGTTACTCTCTATCCTGCGATTGCAAAGTTCATAGAGGAACATAAGGAGGATTGTATCATCGTCACTGGTAATTTGACTTGCTGGTGTGAAGGCTTGTTTAAAAAGATTGGTTGCCAGTGCTATGGCTCAGAAGCTTTATGCGAAGATGACAAGGTCGTCAAGTTAAAAACAATCCTTCGTAAGGAACAGATTGTTGATCAATACAAAGCTTTGGGGGAGACGGTTGTTTTTATAGGTGATGGTAACAATGACCTTGAAGCAATGCGTCATGCTAATATCAGTATTGCTACTGGTCTAACTCACAATCCTGCGCAAAGCTTGATGTCTATCTGCGATTATGTCATTTTCAATGAAACTGCTTTAGTCAGACAGATGAAACAACTTTGTGGCGAGTATTCTACAGAGAAGTCTGTTGTTATAAGTTGTGCAGGAATTGGTTCAAGACTAGGTTTAGGTTTGACAAAAGCCTTGGTTCAAATAAATGGTAGTTCTTTGATTTCTTGGCAGCTTAAACTCTTCAAGGACGTGAAAGATGTCAGAATCGTAATTGGCTTCCAAGGAGGTGAGATCATAGAAGAAGTGAGAAAATATCGAGACGATGTCATCTTCTGCTATAATCATAGATATTTCGAAACTAAGACTGGCGCAAGTTATTATTTGGGTGCTCGTCATGCTAATCATGAGACGTTGGAATGGGATGGTGATTTGTTGGTACATCCTGATGATGTTAAGAATTTGTTGGCAACTTCTGGTGAGTTCATTTGTTATGCAGACAAAACATCTGATGATGCTGTTTTTGTACAGACAAATGAAAATGGTGATGTGCTCTGTTTTAGCCGTGAACATGGTGATTATGAGTGGACGGGACCTGCTTGCATGAACAAACAACATTTAATATATTCAACCCAAAATGTGTACAACATGTTTGAGCCTTATTGTCCAATGAAAGGCATAAAGGTAAGAGCTTATGATATTGATACTTATAATGATTACATTCGAGTTTCAGAAATAACAAAAGATTGGAAATGAAAGAAATAGGACTAGACGAACTAAAGGTGCTTCAGATGGATGTAATGTCAGCTGTGCATCGTTTTTGTGAGGCAAATCATCTCAGATATTCTTTGGCTTGTGGCTCCTTGCTAGGAGCTGCAAGACATAAGGGGTATATACCTTGGGATGATGATATTGATATATATCTTCTTCGTGAAGATTACGATAAGATGATAAAACTTTTTCCGGATTTATGGGAAGGAAGGTATAAATTTTGTACGTTGGAACGTGATACAAAGTGGGGACTTCCTTTTGGTAAAGTTTGTGACACAAAAACTGTTGTTAAGGAAGGCGTAAATCATCTTTATGAACTTGGGGTAAATATCGATGTGTTTCCGATTGATGATGTCCCAGAGGAAGAGGCTAAATGGCGTAGATATGACAAGTTTAGACGAAAATGTTTTGAGCTGTATGCAAGAAGAGTTGATTGCCCTGAAATATTGAATTTTCATAATGATAAAAGTTTTGCTCGAAATGTATTGGCTACCATCGTAAAGATGACGGTGTCTGTTTTTAGTGTACATTTTTTAGCTTGTTGTTTCCAAAAGGTAGCCAAGCATTATGATAAAACAGATTCTTCTAAAGTTTTTGAGTGTGCTCAAGGAATATTCCAAAAACATCCTTTTCCAAAGTCATTGTTCAATCATAGAATATTGATGCCTTTTGAGGATAGGGAATATATGTGTTTTGCTGATTTTGATTCGTATTTGACTAATGGGTTTGGAAATTGGAGACAGTTGCCACCAAAGGAAAAACAGGTGAGCCACCATGTATTTAAGGCATGGTGGAAATCTTAGTTATTAATTATATGAGTACAACATTAAGAGTAATAAAGAATACGTCGTATTTATATATAAAAATGGCTTTGACCATTTTTATTTCTTTATATACGACTAGAATCATTCTTGATGTTTTAGGAACATCAGACTTCGGTATTTATAACATTATAGGAGGGGCCATAGTGTTGTTGGGCTTTCTCAATTCTACTATGGCAAATGCTACACAGCGTTTTATGTCCTATGCGGAAGGAAAGAGAGATTTGCTTAACAAGAAAAAAGTTTTTAATGTAAGTTTGGCATTACATATAGCAGTGGCAATAGCAACTGTTGTTCTTTTGTCTTTTGCAGCATTGTTTTTTTTCAATGGAGTACTAAACATCCCTCCTTCGCGTATTTTCGCAGCAAAAGTAATATATTTTTCTATGTTAGTAAGTACAGCCTTTACAATTCTCAATGTTCCTTATGATGCTGTAATGAATGCACATGAGAATATGCTGTATTATTCTTTGATTGGAGTATTGGATAGTGTTCTACGCCTAATCGTTGCACTGTTTTGTATTTATACATCACATGATAAACTTATTATTTATGGTATATTGATAGCATCTATTCCTTTTATAACTTTGTCTATTACAAAGGTATATTGTCATAAAAAATATGAGGAATGTGTTATTTCAATTTATAAATATTGGGATTTGTCAATGGCAAAACAAATAACGTCTTTTTTTTCTTGGAATTTTTTGACAGCAATCTCCAGTATAGCCTCTTTTTATGGTATGGGAATTGTTTTAAATCATTTCTTTGGAACGTTGTTGAATGCAGCTCAGGGTATCGCTAACCAAATTAATGGACAAATGTCTAATTTGTCACTAAATCTCATGAAAGCAGTAAACCCAATTATTGTAAAACGAGCAGGTTCTAATGATATTGGAGCAATGAACAGGGCAACATTATTAAGTGGAAAGTTCTCTACTTTGTTGATTGTACTTTTTGCCATACCATTTATTTTAGAAATCAATTACATTTTACAACTTTGGTTAGTGAATGTCCCACAATGGACGCCTCTTTTTTGTTCGATGCAATTGATTGTAACAATAATATGTCAAATGGCAAGTAGTTCTTCTACTGCAATTTATGCAGAAGGTCACATTAAATGGTATGCTATATATAAAAGTATAATGAATGCCCTACCTGTCATCTTGGCTTTCTTTGTATTTTATTTAGGAGCGGCACCATATTGGTCTTATATCTTTATGATTTTAATTTGGGCCATAGGTGGTGATGTCGTTATTGTTTACTATTCGCATAAGCAGTGTGCTCAAAAAAAACGAGATTTCTTATTTTGTGTGGTGCTTCCTGTTGTAGAGATAGTTTCCTTAATGTTAGCAGGAGGACTAATTGTCAAAATAATGATGAAACCTTGCTTTGTGAGACTTGTCTTAACATGTGTTTCTACTTCTTTTCTGTTCTTTATTTCTGTTTGGCTTCTTGCCTTAAACAAACTTCAAAGAAAGATGTTGATTGATTTTCTTAAAACCAAAATACATAGATGAAGATTTTATATACATATCAAGGCCTGATGCAACGAGTTGGAGGGGTTTCAAGATATTTTTATGAGGTAATTACTAGAATTACTAAATCTTGTGACGTGGATATTTGTACCAAGTATTTGTCTAACGAATATTTCTCGCAAATATTAGATAAACCCAAGTTTAATTATTCTGGTTTCCAACATTTACGATTACAGATTCTTTTGGAAAAGACAAATCTTTATCTGAAAGTTCTGAAAGGAGATTTTGATATAGTTCATTTTACTGGATATGAAACAGTACCATTCAATATCAAAAAACCCGTGGTGGTTACCGTCCACGATATGATAGCAGAACTTTTTTACAAGGATAAAAACAGAATAAAGCAAAATAGAAAAGCTATCATGCAAGCGGACGCTATTGTATGTGTCAGTGAAAATACAAAACGAGATTTGCTAAAGTTTTATCCTGAAGTTAAAGACAAATTGGTAAGAGTGATTTATCATGGATATACACCATCTGTAGTTGAATATAAAAGAGTTATAGATGAACAATATATACTTTTTGTAGGGTCACGTTATGGCGAATATAAAAATTTTTTATTTTTTGTATATGCCATATCTGATATATTAAAGTCTTATAACCTAAAATTAGCATGTACTGGTGGTAAGTTTTCTGATTATGAATTAGCTGAAATAAAAAGATTTGGAGTTGAAAAACATATTGTAAATGTTGGCTTTGTTTCTGATTCTGAGCTTGGCAGCCTTTATCATTTTGCGCAGTGCTTTGTATATCCGTCACTATATGAAGGTTTTGGTATTCCAATATTAGAAGCTTTTAGTTATGACTGTCCTGTTTGTGCAAGTGCAGCAAGTTGCTTTCCTGAAGTTGGAGGAGATGCTGTTGTATATTTTAATCCTAAAGACAAGGATTCGATATGTTCTGCCATTTCCAAAGTAATAAGTAATAAAGACCTTAAAGAATATCTTATAAGAAAAGGTCGTGACAGAATGAAATTGTTTTCTTGGGATGTGGCTGCGCAAAAGACAATGAAACTATACAAAGAAATAATAAGCAAATATAATTACTCAAAGAATGGAAAATAATAGGATTTATTGGATAGACGTGGCAAAAGGTATAGCCATGTTGCTTATAATTTTAGGCCATATCGGTCCATGGGGCATCTTTCAGCCCTATGTAGATGCAGTTAATTATTTTCATGTTCCAATCTGGATTATATTATCAGCATTATTCTTAAGACCAGATGAGCCTTTCCTTATTTTTCTAAAGAAGAAAGGTAAGCGACTCTTGAAACCATATTATATATTTGCCATAATCATAATGCTTGTACATAGTCTAAGCAAAGAGGATTATCTGAATATCATTCTTGGAGAAAGGAAAGCTGGGGCTATATGGTTTCTTCCTTTACTGTTCTCGACATTGATATTGGCTTATTGGCTTACAAGGTTCAAATTAGCTATTCAGATATGTTTCTCTATCCTCTGTATGGGATTATCCATGATCTTTTCGTATTTCCATATTGTATTGCCCTTTAATATTGATATGGCATTTTTTATGATGCCATTTGCCTTATTTGCTGCGAAATATAAAAATATAATACGTTCGTACCAGTTTAAAAATCAATATGGTATATTGGGAATGTTAGTTTTAGGAGTTGCTACATTTTTTACTTCTTTTACTGGAATTTCCATTACTCCAAATTTTTTCTCTCAAAGATTAGGCTTTGTCCCTTTTACAGTGGCGATGGCTATTATAGGGGGCTATATTGTTTGTTGGCTCTCTCAGAAGATAGTAAATTACTGTATTTTCTTAAAAAAGACTTTATTGTTTGTTGGCACTAATTCTATGGCGTTTTTGGTGTTACACCAAAAATTGGGAATAGAGTTATTGCCAGTGTATCGTAAGATTCCTTTGTCAAATGAAATAGACGGCATTATAATGTTTGTTATCGTTTTACTGTATTGCAGTATTGCGTCATTAATTATCAATAAATATTTCAAATTTTTAATTCAATAATATATATGCATTCTTGTAGATTAGCAATAGTTGTTCCTTGTTATAAGGAGGAAGATGTATTGGAGGAAACAAC
>ENA-OPML01000113-OPML01000113.1-human-gut-metagenome-genome-assembly--contig:-NODE-113-length-13384-cov-4.765774_pt1 | contig 13384 bp, 6 predicted proteins | sample MGYA00241526_ERZ501749 | MGnify/ENA primary metagenome ERZ501749 (study PRJEB25962, sample SAMEA2042647) | human gut metagenome | biome: human gut; feature: human-associated habitat; material: faeces... | reverse complement strand
ACGTTAATTAACTCCTTCATTTTCAAACGATTACGTTAGAATTAACAGAGTATTGATGAAAAGCAGTCTGTTTTTTATTGATCGCTAAATTAGTGGGGGATTACTAATTATGGGTAGCACTGCTTGGATATTTATGATGTTTATAAGAGTTCTGTTTGTTCTGATAGGGTGATCTATCTTGTACGGGGCTTGTCGGTGCCATCCGCCTTGCGAGCCTGTGAGCCTTGCCGTGACGGTGGTCGGCGACGATCCGCTCGTGAGGGTACAACTGCTTCCCGACGCCAGGCCCACCATGGCTTGCTCCACCGCTTGGCCTTTCCACAAGGGGAATGTGTGGACAAGGCCTGGGTGGCGCTTGTGTCTGCGTTTGTTGGTAAAGATAACACATTTACAAGGTTTCTTCCAACTTTATTCAACGAACACCCTCTGTTTTTCAACCAACGGTCAACCGATAACGCCAATATGCTGACACATTGCGTTTTAGCGCACGGAAAATGGGGCAAAAGGAGCCAATTAACAAATTCAAACGCCTTTTGTTTCTCTATGTCGGCCATTTGAGCTACCTTTGCACCATCAAGATTCAGATAACGCCATGCCACACATCCTTATCGTAGAAGACGACCTCACCTTTGCCACCATGATGCAAACCTGGTTGCGCAAGAAGGGATTTGATGTCGACCGGGTGAGCTCGGTCAGCGCCGCCGCGCGCCAACTGACCGACACGCCCAACTTCGACCTCATCCTTTCCGACCTTCGCCTGCCCGACCACGACGGTTTGTTTCTGCTCGAATGGATGCGGAAACACAACCTGCGCATACCGTTCATCGTGATAACGAGCTACGCCGAGGTGCAAAATGCGGTGCTGGCCATGAAGACCGGCGCCAGCGACTATATTGCCAAACCGGTACAGCCCGACATCCTGCTGCAGAAGATTCGCGACGCCCTCAGCACACCTGAGCCAGCGCCCACGCCGCAACCCGCCACGCCTGCGCCGGAAGCCAAGGCCCAAGAGCCCACGCCCGACGTGCCGCGCTACATAGAAGGCAAGAGCGAGGCGTCGCGCCAACTCTACGAATATGTGGGCCTTGTGGCGCCCACACCCATGTCGGTGCTCATCCTGGGCGCCAGCGGCACGGGCAAGGAGTATGTGGCGCGCCGCATCCACGAACTGAGTCCGCGCCGCGACAAGCCGTTCTTCGCGCTCGACTGTGGCGCCATTCCCAAGGAGGTGGCGGCATCGGAGTTTTTCGGATACGTGAAGGGCACCTTCACCGGGGCCACCACCGACAAGACGGGCGCCTTCGTGGAGGCCAACGGCGGCACGCTGTTTCTCGATGAGGTGGGCAACCTGTCGTATGATGTGCAGGTGCAACTGCTGCGCGCCCTGCAGGAGCGCAAGGTGCGCCCACTGGGTGGCGCCCACGAGATAGACGTCGACATTCGATTGGTGTGCGCCACCAATGGCGACTTGGCCAGCCTGATGGCCGACGGACAGTTTCGCGAGGACCTCTACCACCGCATCAACGAGTTTACCATCTACATGCCTGAGCTCAAGGATCGCGGCACCGACATCTTCCTCTTCGCCGATCTCTTCATCAAGCACGCCAACGCCGACTTAGGGCGCGACGTGATAGGTATCGACGACAAGGCGAGCGAGCGCATCGCCTCCTACGCATGGCCGGGCAACCTGCGCGAGCTGAACAATGTGATGCGACGCGCCACGCTGTTGGCCAAGGGCAAGCATATCGGCCTGTCGGAGCTCGAGCGCTCCATGGCGCCCTCCACGCCCACCGAACCGTTGGCGCTCCACGACGAGCTGACGGAGCAGCAACGCATAGAGGCCGCCCTGCGCGCCACAGGCGGCAACAAGAGCAAGGCGGCGCAACTGTTGGCCGTTGACCGCAAGACCTTATACAACAAGATGAAGCGCTACGGCATGGACTAAGCCATAGCCCATGCCGCGCAATGAAGGATAATGCATACAGCATGAGGGTGGCCCACTTCAAATACCGGATGAACCATTAATATTCCTTAAACAAACCCATTTTTGAGATTATCTCGAAGTATAGTTAGCAATATTTTTGTATTTTTGCAAAGTATACTTTAAGATATTTCTGTATGGACAAGCAAATCATCAAGAATATCATCATTGAGAAGCAAGTAGCCATCCCAAACTACAAACTGGTTCACCGAGATTTCCTTTTCGGCGATAAGTCGAATTATGTCCTCGTAGGTCTCAGACGAGCAGGTAAGTCCTACTTGCTGTATCAGGATATTCAGACCAGACTCAACAAAGGCGAACAGTCGGCCCAAGATATTCTCTACATCAACTTTGAGGATGAGCGCTTGTCATCCCTCAAGGCAGAAGAACTGGGCATCATTCTGGATTCCTACATGGAACTATATCCAGGCAAACATCCCCTCGTCTATCTTGATGAAATTCAGAATGTGGAAGGCTGGGAGAAATTTGCCCGTCGCCTGGCAGATTCCCAATATCGCGTGATGATTACAGGCAGCAACGCCAAGATGCTGGGCAAGGAAATGTACTCTACACTTGGAGGAAGATACATTCCGAAGGAAATTTTTCCTTTTTCGTTTGCAGAATACCTGATCTATCACCAAGTGGAACCATGTGATAACTGGGAGTATAACCAGCAGGTAAAATCAATTGTATCCAACTATTTTGATTCCTATTTTTACGAAGGAGGAATAGCAGAATCGTTTGAGCAACCCGACAAACGGGAATACCTCAATGCCCTGTATCAGAAGATACTGATTGGCGACATCGTGGAGAGAAACAACATTCGCAATTCAAGGGTATTCCGCTTTTTGGCTAAAAAACTTGCCGATAGCGTGATGCAGCCTTCTTCCCTGACCAGATTGCAACACATGGTGAAATCTACAGGAGACACCATCAGTTTGCCAGCCCTGAAGGATTATTTGGAATACATGCAAGATGCGTATCTCTTCTTCCCGATTCCGAATCTGGTTTCACCTATGACAGAACAGGCAACGCTTCAAAAAAGATACGTTGCCGATAATGGAATACTCAACCTGTTCCTGTTTCAGGGGGAAACAAAGCTATTGGAGAATATGGTGGCAATAGAACTGAACAGAAGATTCAGAAACACTACGGAAGAAACTCTCCTCTATTATTTCAACAAAAATATAGAGATTGATTTCTGCGTTCCATCTGCTCAGTTGGCCATTCAGGTATCATATAATCTGAATGACGAGGCTACCTACGAGCGAGAAGTGGGAGCTCTCATCAAATTCCTGAAAGCCTTTCCTGGCTATCACGGCTACATCATTACCCGCGACTACGAGACGCAGATAGAGGCAGATGGCCATACGATAGAGGTGGTACCTATCTGGAAATGGCTGTTGCAAAGTAGATAGAGCCATAAGATGTGGATAAACAAAGCAGAAACTTTCCTTCTTAAAAGGAAATAACATCCCGTTTCTTTCCTTTTAAGAAGGAAACTTTGTGTCAGTTGCAACCGAGAGCAGGAATCTACATATTAGCAATAAATCGCGACAATTACCTACATTCGCCGTTGTGGGAGATGAAACAAGCATGGGGCAGCATTACACACCATGCGGTTAACAACACCCCGAAACACTTATAGACATAAGAAAAGAACCAACAAACATCCCCCTGATTTAACATTTATCCGTCGGCAAGCGTACGGCAGGGCGCAAATACGCGATTCTTACGCAATTTAGCAACCACCTAACAATCAGCTACTTACCAACTAAAGTTCCCATTCTTCTCCTCTCACGTCACAGTCCACGCTGCGAAACATGGCCTTTCGCGGTGCGGAACATGCCGTTTCGAGGCTCCATACCTTCCTAACCGCAATGCGAAACATGCCCAACCTTCGCTCGATTGGGCATCTTTCGCACTGCGGTGGATCATTTTCAAAGTCATGATCGCATAAAAAGGGCGTTTTTGTTCGCTGGTTCAACCGAAATCGCCACACCACTTTTTTACCAAAATTCCCAACATCATCACATTCCGCTCAGGGGCGGAGCAAGCCACGGCACCTACCGGCCTACCGCGCCCCATGGCCTTGGCGCAGGGTAATTTGTCTTGTAAATCAGCAAGTTGTTTTTCCAAGCGCTTCTTCATTTTTATGCCTTTCCACTTGGAAGTTATATAAAAAGGTGTTATCTTTGCAACAAATTAGTGTGCAAAATACAATTAGATAATCTACCACCACTCCGCACATACCAAAAAGCAAATGCGCAAGGCGTGAGCCTTTCAGCGCAAACAGACTATCGATCATTCAGAAAACATCCTAAAACACTCTACACAATGAACCACCGTTTTATCCTTGCCACGCTATTGTCAGCGCTATTTTGGGCGGCACCAGCGTCGGCATCCACACCGAAAAACAAGTATGCGGGTTACCTCTTTGCCTATTTTGAGGGCACAGGCGAGGGCAAACTGCAGGAACATCTGCGCTTTGCCATCAGCAAGGACGCCAAGGATTGGTATGCGCTCAACAACAACCGCCCCATCGTAAGCAGCGACACCATCTCCACCAGTGGCGGCATTCGCGACCCCCATATCCTGCGGGGCGCTGACGGTTACTATTACATCGTGGCAACCGACATGAACACCGTGAAGAACGGATGGAAGGACAACCCCGGCATTGTGATGATGCGATCGGCCGACTTGGTGCATTGGAGCCATAGCAAGATTGTGCTGAAGGAGGCTTACAAGAACTTCGCCGACGCCTACTGGGTGTGGGCGCCGCAAACCATCTACGACCGCAAGGCCAAGAAATACATGGTTTACTTCACCTTGCAGCGCACGGGCGACGGCCGCAAGAGCCTCATCACCTATTACGCCTACGCCAACAACAACTTCACGGGCTTCGAGAGCGAGCCGAAGGTGCTGTTCTCTGCCAAATACGGAAGCATCGACAACGACATCATTGAGCGCAACGGCGTGTACCACTTGTTCTACAAGGGCAACATCAAGAACGCCGAGGGCAAGGAGATACAGAACGGCATACAGATGGCTACGGCCAAGAAACTCACCGGACCCTGGAAGGAAGACTTCAAGTTTATCGACGCCTACGCCAACCAAAAGACGGGCGTTGAGGGATCGGGCGTGTTCCCCCTCAACGACGGCAGCGGCTATGTGCTGATGTACGACCTCTATGGCTCGGGCCGCTACGAGTACCAAACCTCGCGCGACCTGAAGACATTCACGCAGAAGCCGCAGTCGTTCCGCAAGGATTTCGCCCCCCGCCACGGCACCGTCATACCCATCACGGCCAACGAGATGGAGCGCCTCCAAAAGCAGTGGGGCTACGTCATGGAGCATGAGTACACGGCCAAGGGCAACCCCCTCTTCACCCACATGCACACCGCCGACCCCGCGGCGCTCGTTGAGAACGACACGCTGTGGCTCTTCACGGGCGTTGACGAGCCCGGACAGCACGGCACCTACGTCATGAGGAAGTGGGCCGTGTTCTCCACTACCGACCTCCGTCACTGGACGCAATACCCCACACCGCTCTACGTAACCGACTTTAAGTGGGCCAAGAGCAAGCAGGCCTACGCCGGGCACGTGGTGGAGCGCGGAGGCAAATACTATTGGTACGTGTCGACCAACTGGTGTGGCATTGGCGTGGCCGTGGCCGACAAGATCACCGGTCCCTACAAGGACGCACTGGGCAAGCCGCTGCTCACCAACGACGACTGCTTCGCATCGACCCACTCATGGGCCTGCATCGACCCGGCGGTCTACATCGACGACGACAGCACGGCCTACCTCATCTGGGGCAACCGCGAGTGTTACATCGCCAAACTGAAGGACAACATGACCGAGATTGTGCCGGGAAGCATCAAGCAGATCGACCTCGGCACCGACCATCCGTTCACAGAGGCGCCTTGGGTGCATAAGTACAACGGCAAGTATTACCTCACCTACGCATCCGAATGGCCTGAGAAGATAGCCTATGCCATGGCCGACAGCATGGAGGGCCCGTGGAAGCCGATGGGCGTCATCTCGGAGATTGCCGGCAACAGCAACACCACCCATCCGGCCATTGTCAACTTCCGCGACCAGTGGCTCTTCCTCTCCCACAACGGTGCGCTGCCCGATGGCGCCAACTACAGCCGCAGCGTCATCATCGAGCCCATGGCTTACCGCGCCGACGGAACCATCAGGCCCATTCCGGCCACTGCCAAGGGTGTGAGCGCACAGGGCAACCCCATTCTCAATGGGTTCCACGCCGACCCTGAGATTCTCTATTCCAACAAGACCAAGCGCTATTATATCTACTCCACCACCGACGGAAAGCCGGGTTGGGGAGGATGGAAATACTACGCCTACTCGTCGGCCGACCTGAAGGAATGGCGCTGCGAGGGTGTGGTGCTCGACGCCAAGAACGGACAGATACCCTGGGCCAACGGCAACCTCTGGGCACCCGCTGCCGAGGAGGTGAAGACCGCCAAGGGCTACAAATACTTCCTCTACTACAGCGCGCAGCCCAAGGATGGCGGACACAAGCAGATGGGTGTGGCCGTGGCCGACGCGCCCACTGGCCCGTTTGTCGACCTCGGCCATCCGCTCATCAGCAAGGAGCCGGAGGGATTCCACGGTCAGCTCATCGACGTCGACGTGTTTGTAGACCCCGTGAGCAAGAAGCCTTACCTCTACTGGGGCAACGGCATGATGGCGGGAGCCGAGCTCAACGCCGACATGACCAGCATCAAGGAGGAGACCATCACGCTCATGACACCGAAGGGTGGATCGCTCCGCGACTACGCCTACCGTGAGGCGCCCTACGTGTTCTACCGCAACGGACTGTACTATTTCATGTGGTCGGTCGACGACACGGGATCGCCCAACTACCACGTGGCCTACGGCACATCGACCTCGCCGCTCGGCCCAATCAAGGTGGCCGACAAGCCGGTGGTGCTGCAGCAGGATGCGCAGCGCGAGATCTATGGCACGGCCCACAACTCGGTCATCCAGGTGCCGGGAACCGATGAGTGGTACATCGTGTACCATCGCATCAACAAAGACTGGCTCCGCCACCAACCAGGCGTGCACCGCGAGACCTGCATCGACCGCCTCTACTTCAACGCCGACGGAACCATCAAGCCCGTAGTGCCCACCGAGTAACGGCGGGCGGCAACGCCAAACCGAACAGTTCTTCCAATGACATTACCCCATGCCATATGGGGCACCCCCCTTATGGGGATGTGGCTCACAGGGCATGGGGGTTCCTTTTCAACCCAAACCTACTGCAAAAACCATCTACCAACCATGCAATTTCGAAGAATCATTGTTGCAGCCTGGCTCTTCGCCACAACCCTGGCGGCACAAGCCCAGACGCTTCTCTACCCACAACATTTCAACCTCAGTGAGGTAACCCTGCTCGACAGTCCGTTTCGGACGGCGCGCGACTTGAACAACCACACCCTGTTGGCCTACGACGCCGACCGCCTCATGGCGCCTTTCATTCGTCAGGCGGGTCTCGACAAGCAGGCGGGCAAGTACCAAGGCTGGCTCGACAAGCACCCTTCGTTCACCAACTGGGGCCTGAGCAACTGGTCGCTTGAGGGGCATGTAGGTGGCCATTACCTTACGGCGCTGGCCTTAGCCTACGCCTCACTCAACCACGATGGAGCGTCGACCGAAGAGCAGGCGGTGCGCCAGCAACTAAAGGAACGACTCGATTACTGCCTCAACATACTCCACGACTGCCAAGAAGCCTACGCCAACGACGCAACGGGCTTGAAGGGATTCATTGGCGGACAACCGCTCAACGACATGTGGCGTAAACTCTATCGAGGCGACACATCAGCCTACACACAGTTTGGCGGATGGGTTCCGCTCTACTGTCAGCACAAGGTGCTGGCCGGCTTGCGCGACGCTTATCTCTACGCTGGAAGCCTCAAGGCCAAAGAGATGTTCCGCAGCCTGTGCGATTGGACAATCGAGGTGGTGAACCGCTACACCAACATCGAGAACCTGCTCAACAGTGAGCATGGTGGCGTCAATGAGACATTGGCCGACGCCTATGCCCTATTTGGCGACGACAAGTATCTGGAGGGCGCCAAGAAGTACTGTCATCAACAGATGATAAACGGCATGGCAAACTACAACACAACATTCCTCAACAACAAACACGCCAACACCCAGGTGCCCAAATACATCGGATTTGAGCGTATCTGCCAATTAACAAGAGGAGCCGAACCGGCCAATTATGAATCGGCAGTACACAACTTCTGGACCGATGTGGCACAAAACCGAACGGTTTGCATCGGCGGAAACAGTGTGGACGAGCACTTCTTGCCCGCCACAGAAGCGGGTCGATACATAGCGAACCTCAACGGACCCGAGACATGCAACTCCAACAACATGCTCAAACTCTCGGAAGACCTATTCGACGACACTCACGACGCACGCTACGCCGACTTCTACGAAAACACACTTTACAACCACATCCTGGCCACACAAGATCCAACAACAGGCGGATATGTTTACTTCACCACACTGCGCCCACAGGCATACCGAGTATATTCGCAGGTGAACCAAGGCATGTGGTGCTGCGTGGGAACGGGCATGGAGAACCACGCCAAGTATGGGCACTTCATCTACACCCATTCGACCGTGGGCAGCGACACGCTCTTTGTGAACCTCTTCATCGCCTCGGAGCTACACAACGACAAGTATGGCATACTGCAGGAAACAAGATTCCCCTATGAGCCGAAAACACGACTGACCGTCACACGTCCCGGAAAGTTTGTCATCGCCGTGCGGCAGCCAGCATGGGCCAGCGCCGACGGGAAGGCCACTTACACCTGCTACGACCGCTCATGGAAGAAAGGCGACACGCTGAACGTGGATCTGCCCATGACCTTGCGCATGGAGCCATGCCCCAACCTGCCACAGTATGTGGCGTTCAAGTATGGGCCCATCCTGCTGGCGGGTCGCACCACTGCGCGCACCCAGGCCGAGGCCGACACCACAGGCCTGGCCTATGAGGTGCTTCAAGGCGAATATGCGGGTGAAGGACGCATGGACCACGCACCAGGATCGGTGGCCACGCCCCTGCAGCTCACCACCTCGCCCCTGCTTCTCTGCGACCGCTCGCAAGTGCTCGGCATGGTACAGAAAATCGACACAGCCCGACTGATGTTCGCCATTCGCGGTCCGCAGGGAGTGGAAAACGCCTCGCGATCGATGTTCAACACCGTGCCATCGATTACCATGGAGCCTTTCTTCAGCCTACACCACTCGCGCTATTGTGTGTATTGGTACCAGCAGAGTGTGGCCGATTTCGCCAAGAGCGACCTCGCTGCGGAGGAGCAACTGGCCGCCGAACTGCAAAAGCGAACGCTCGATTATGTGGGAACAGGCGAGCAACAGAGTGAGGCCGGACACGACGCCAACTACTCGGCCAACTCCACCAAAGGGTCGTACAACGGTGAGTTCTACCGCGACTGCGGACAGGGCAACGAAGGATATGTGGAATACACGCTGACCATTCCCGAGGAACGCTATAACGAGTTGGCCCAAAGTGGCGACGCCCTGACGGTGATGTGTCGCTTCACCGTGGCCGACAAGGGGCGAAAGGCCAAGGTGAGCGTGGACGGAACGGAGGTGGCGAACGTTACTATTCCGTCGAATGTGGCCAACAAAGACACGAAAGGCTTCTACAACGACGAATATCGATTGCCACGAAAGGTAGCGTATGGAACCAACGGTAAGCTGAAACGACGCTTCGTGTTCCGCATCGAGCCTGCCGAAAACGGCACCATGTGCCCAGGACTCTACTACCTGCGCCTGCTCGTGGCAAAGCCTGTGAAGGTGGAAGGGGTGCCCTACGCCTTCCACGCCTCCGACTGGGTGTCGGGCGACGAGGCACGTGTGAAGCAAGCTAACATCAGCTATGACATGCAGGCCAACACCATCAAGGTGAAAGCGACGGGAGCGCAAAACACGGCCTTGCAACTGGCAAAGGTGCACTCGGGATGCTACTACATCCCTGCCGAGCATCCCTACCTATGTGTCACGGGAAGCCATCTGTCTACCGCAACCTCAGCTCACCAGATGTGGTTTCATGCAGGCAAATGGATCAACATTGTCAACCCCGTCAAGGTGGTCGACGCAGGCAATGGACTACAAACGGTGGTGTGGGACATGACGCAGCACATGGCATACCTCGATCCCGTGCCCTTGGCCACCACGGAGACGTTTATCACCAACTTCGGACTGACCAACACTACGGGCGAGACGGTCGTTTCCGACATCAGCTATCAGGCTGAGATTCCCGCAAAGGGATGGGCCACAGGCATTGCCGGAACTACTATCGGGAACAAAGCCAACCACGCCTTCAATTCTACTTATAACCTCGCAGGCCAACAGTTGCAGCATCCGCAGCGAGGTGTCAACATTATAAGCCACAAGACCGTGGTGCTGAAATGACGCAAAAAGGGCAAGCCCCCTCAGTGGGAGCTTGCCCTTTTCTTGTTAGGCTCATGCCTTTTGTATTACTTAACTTCTATGCTCTTCACGTTTTCCTTCTTCTCTTCCTTGGCCATCTTAGGAATCTCGATGGTCAGCACACCGTTCTTCACCTCAGCGGTAACCTTCTCCTGGTTGGCGTCCTCAGGGAGAGCGTAACTCTGTGAGTAATTAGAATAAGAGAACTCGCGACGCAAGTAGTGCTCGTCCTTCTTCTCCTCCTTATGCTCGTCCTTGTGCTCGATGGACACATTCAGATAACCATCCTTGTCGATGTTCATCTTAACCATGTCCTTCTTCAAGCCCGGGGCTGCCACTTCCATGGTGTAACCGGTGGCGCTCTCCTTCACATTAACAGCAGGTGCGGTGGCGTTCATGCGCGGCATCAAGTCGGTATCGAATACGCTGTCATCAAACCAACTGTTCAACCAATTAGATACACTGTTGTTGTTTCTACGAGCTAATAACATAATGTTTTACCTCCAATTTTGTTTTTCTCGTCCTCTCTTCGTCTTTCGAGTCGGTCGGGATTTCTGTTTGTTCGTTGTTTATCGTTTGTTTGGGTCGCCTCTCTGCTCGTCGCCTCACCGGCTTCTTGCAAATGCGAGCCCCAACTGCGGCCTCGAAACTGGAGGGGTGGTTGAAGTCCCAATTGTTAATAGTTTTGGCCTCTCGCCTCCCGAGCCTCTCGGCTTTGGTTTTCACCCATCATCATGCAATATGCATGCCAAAGGCACGACGGTGCAAGGATGGCGCGTTTTGACAAGATTGGCACAACATTCATGCCTGTTTGACACGAATGTTTAAATATTTTAAGCATTAAAAGCCCCACATTACGCCTTGCGGTTGGATAGTTTTCGCATTGTGGGTTCGCCAACAAGCGCGTGGCGGTTCACTAACCATTTATCCCCCAATCGGTCATTAGATCCTAACAACCCACCAATTTCGGTCTAATGACTGATTGGGGATTATGAATGGACCCTAAAAAAAGCGGCTTGATGGGGCATGCCCTCACGATAAGCACTTGGAGGGCATGGATGCTCACGGGCACGGCGTCGCCAAAAACCGTTGCGACGCCATGCATGAGCGCTGGGGGAATAGGGGTTATCCGCAATGGAAGAACGTCTTCACGAGCTTCTCCATCTCCTGGTCGTTGCCAGCGATGTCGCTGCGAAGGGTGCGGTCGGCGAAGCCACGGAGCTGAGCCTCTATGCCGTCGATCATGGCCGGACTGAACACACCGTGCTGCTCAAACACCGCACGCTGCTTCTCCAGGCAGTCGGCCGATGCCTCGCAGCTGTCGGGCAACTGAGCCAGGGCGCCCACGCGGTCGGCGTTCTCGGCGTCGTGGATATTATAGTTCACGTAAGTCTTCTCGGCCACCTGCAGGGCGTCGGGCATCTCAAAGCCGTGGCGGCATGCCACACACAGGCCAGCGATGAGCTGATAGATGTCGGCTGAGCCGTCGGGAGAACGCATCTCCACGGTCTGCTTGAGCGAGGTGTCGAAGTGTTTCTCGGCCTCGAGCGGGTTGGCCATGCTGCACATGTCCCTGTTGGAGGTCCAGCCCAGCGGCACTCTGACGAGCACTGAGCGGTTGCAGTCGCCCCAACACACGTTGGTGGGAGCCTCCTGGTGAGGAACCAAACGGAAGTAAGAGGTGGGGTTCTTGTTGCCGAAGGCGGTGATGGCGGGAGCCACGTCCATCATTCCGGCAATCATGGTGCAAGCCTCGGGGCTCAGGCGACCGTCGCGGATCATCATGTTCTTGCCGTCCTTCATGATGCGCATGTGGATGTGGAGGCCCGATCCGGCCTTGCCGGTGGTGATCTTCGGAGCGAACGTAACGTTCAGGCCCATCTCGGCGGCCACGTTGCGAATCACCCACTTGGCAATCATCAGTTGGTCGGCGCTGGTCTGTGCGTCGACGGGCAGGAACTCAATCTCGCCCTGCTCATATATGTATCCGTCCTGCTGGAAGTTGCCCACCTCCGAGTGGCCATACTTAATTTGGCCGCCCGTGCGTGCGATATAGTCCATGCACTTGGTGCGGAAGGCTGTGGTCTTGGCAAAAGGCGACGACTCGTGGTAGCCGCGCTGGTCGACGGCAGGGAAGGTGCCATCGTCGGGAATCATCACGTAGTACTCCAACTCGCCCATGGTGTGGAACTCCATGCCGGTCACCTCGGTGAAGGCGCGAGTGGCCTTGGCAAGCGTGTGCTCGGGTGAGCTCTCCAGCGGACGGCCGTCCTTATCGAAGAACGAGGCCAGCATGCAGATCGTGGGAACCTCGGCAAACGGGTCGATGAATGCGGTGCGGAAACGCGGAACGACGTAAAGGTCGCTGCTGCCAGCACTGATAAACGAGAAAAGGCTCGATCCGTCGACGCGCTCACCACAGGTGAGGATGGTCTCAAGATAGTTGAGGTTATTGATGACGAAGTTCAAGGTCTTCAACTTTCCGTCGCCGGCGGGATACATGAAGTTCACCATTCGGATGTCGTTATGACGGATGAAGTTAATAATGTCGGCCTTGGTAAACTCGCTTGCGGGTTTCTGCAAATAAGCCACCATCTCGTTGGCATTGAGCAAAAGTTCGTCGCTGTTCATAGTAACGGTTGTTTAATGGGTTGTTTAAGGTATAGTTAATTGTGATTTTCCAGGTTCGTAGCCTCTACGGCCGATAGCGCGCCATGGTGTGGGGCGTCAGCTTATCGCCAATGGGCCGTGAGTGGCTTATTCGTTGCAAATATAGCTAATAACTTGATACGCTCAAAATTTTAAATGCTTTATTTCTCGCCGATGTCAAACTATTCGCTCCTCATATAAAAAACAGGACCCGCCTCGGACGCTTCCGGGCGTGGACGTGCAATCAGCGGAGAAAGC
>ENA-OPML01000111-OPML01000111.1-human-gut-metagenome-genome-assembly--contig:-NODE-111-length-13619-cov-6.921410_pt1 | contig 13619 bp, 12 predicted proteins | sample MGYA00241526_ERZ501749 | MGnify/ENA primary metagenome ERZ501749 (study PRJEB25962, sample SAMEA2042647) | human gut metagenome | biome: human gut; feature: human-associated habitat; material: faeces... | reverse complement strand
CGTTAATTAACTCCTTCATTTTCAAACGATTACGTTAGAATTAACAGAGTATTGTCAATATTCTATCTAACAAATATTACTATTCAATTATCTGCAGACAAGCCTACACTATGTGGGATATTGCTAATGTCATCAGGGGATAATGCCCATCGGAATGCGGGATGTATTTCCCAGTCGTATCCAAAATCAGCAATACCCGAAGTAAGATAGTTATTCTCCTCGAAATATTTACGGTCTATAAAACCATCCTCAAGTTCCTTGCGGGCGGTGATGAAATTGATCTTATAAAGGAAATGATGAAGGCTTTGGGCTGTAGCAACCTTTCCATTAGTAAACACAAACAACCCTCGTTGCATGATATTGTTCAACTTTGCATGAAGTTCAGTAGTGGTGTAAACGTATCCCTTTCCTGAATTTCGCTCTTTGGACGATGGTTTCATATTCAACAGCAGTCTTTCAATGTCTTTAAGTTCCGACCTGTATTCATTGACAGTGTCTTGTATGCGGTCATGCGAATAATTAACAAAAACAGCTTTAAGACTATCCGTGTCGATTTTGTTCTTGTAGTTTTCGTACGCACACTTTGCCGCAGCATTACACAATTTGACCAAATCACGTGGGCGTTTGCGGATAAGTGACATCAATATAACATACATCGGCTTGTTTTCCCATTTCCCTGTATCTGTGAAATTCTTCTCGAATACAGGACTGAGGAAAGTGGCAAGATTACGTTGCTGAACTTTCCTGTATTTGTCCACATCGAATCCTCTGCCTAAATATGTTTCTATGCGTTTGATCAGAAGAAGCAGTATTTCATGATTTGTCCAGTTATGCCAAATGACAGCATCACCAATTTTGTCTGTTGATTCATCTGATGTTCTTACCAGATAGAATACATCTGTTCTCAATGATATGCGAAATTGAAGCCCTTTGTTGTCGTTGGACAAGTCTCTGACAGCATTCAGCAGAGCCGAAATCCGTCTGATGTCTGCCTTTTTGCTTTCCCATCCTCTATCCAAATCATCCACATATACAATTATTCTATTTGTTCTAAGGAAGGTTTCAACCACCAGCCTGTCTGTGTCTGTTATACCGATATCATTCAGTTTCTTTTGAAAGAATTGCTTAACATATGGCAAGAACTGTGTTACGAATCTACCATTATCTTGGTGTTCCTGATGATAAGGCAATTGAAGATGTATGCACTCACATATTTTATGGGTGATAATTTGAAGCAAACCTGTTTTCCATGACCTGATGATGGCATCGAAATCTTCCTCATCCTTACCTAAATTGGCTATGTCATCTGGTCTTATGAGAAGTGAGACATAATTTTTCTCCTTGTCTTCATGTCTGGCTATGGTAAAGATTGCAGATTTGCCAATGCCTTTGTGTCCAACAAGTATTCTCAAAGGAAGGTTTGCTGTGAGCCTCTCGTGTGTACGGCTCTTTATATAATATGATTGGAGACGATCGAAATCTTCATCCTCAGCAGCCTCTTTTCCAAAGAGTTTGCTAACGACCTCATCGGTAAAAGTAATAATCTGTTCTGTATGCATATTTGACATCTTGTAATAACTCCATTCAGGGCATACCACCATTTATAGGCACTTTTCCAGTGCCTACAATGGGGTATGTTAAAGTTTCAATGTTTGTTTTAACATGAGATTGTGGATAATCCTATGTTGGCCACATCCTTCATGTGTTTACGCAAGACTCTCCTGATACCATTCGAAGAGCTTGTTCACTCCATCTTCTATCTCCACTTTATGAGTCCATCCGAGTGAGTGCAGCTTGCTCACATCAATGAGCTTGCGCATGGTTCCGTCGGGCTTTGAGGAGTCGAATTCCACTGTTCCCTCGAATCCTACTGCCTTTACCACCAGTTCCGACAATTCGCGGATGGTTAGTTCCTTGCCTGTTCCCACATTGATGTGGCAGTTGCGTATTTCGCCGAGCGATGGGATTGCACCGCCTCGTCCCTCGCTGTTGTTGCGGTCAACAGCTCCGTCGGCCTTGGCGCCGAAGAACACCGACGAGTATTTCTCGATACCGATGATGTCCTTGAAGTCAACATTGAGCAGCACGTGCACGCTGGCATCTGCCATATCCTCGCTCCACAGGAATTCGCGCAGCGGATTTCCCGTTCCCCACAGCACCACCTTGTTGTCGTAGATGCCATAGAACTCCAGAGCCTTGAGGATGCGCTCATGAGAGTTACGTCCGTCAACATTTCCCTCGCCGATGATAGACTTCAGTTTCTCGTCGGGATTGATTGGGCGTTTGTTCATGTCGTTCTCGATAGCCGTCCAGTCTCCGTCATGAATGAGTTTGGCGAGATAAATCTTGCGCATCATGGCTGGCATCACGTGAGAGTTTTCGAGATGGAAGTTGTCGTTCGGACCATAGAGATTGGTGGGCATTACTGCGATGTAATTTGTGCCATACTGCAAGTTGTAGCTCTCGCACATCTTCAGTCCTGCGATTTTGGCTATGGCATATTCCTCATTGGTATATTCCAGTGGTGAGGTGAGCAGTGCGTCTTCCTTCATCGGTTGCGGAGCGTTCTTTGGATAGATACAAGTAGAACCGAGGAAGAGCAGTTTTTTCACTCCGTGGGAATAAGCGTTGCTGATGACATTGCATTGCATCTTCATGTTCTGCATGATGAAGTCGGCACGATAGAGCGAGTTGGCCATGATGCCGCCCACGAATGCGGCTGCGAGCACCACTGCATCGGGCTTTTCGGTGTCGAAGAACTCCTTCACCGCGTTCTGGTCGGTGAGGTCGAGTTCGCTATGTGTTCTTCCCACCAGGTTGTTATATCCTCTTGCCTGGAGGTTGTTCCAGATGGCAGAACCCACGAGTCCGCGGTGTCCTGCCACATATATCTTACTGTCTTTGCTTAATGACATGGTCTCTATAGTTACTTGACAATTCCTTTTTCGAGATATTCAGCGAGGTTGGTGCGCATTACGCTGGCCACATGGTCGGCAGCCACTTTCTGCATGTCGTGGCTCACCATGATGCGTACGAGTTCCTCGAAGCTGGTGGTCTGCGGATTCCATCCCAGCTCTTTCTTGGCCTTTGTCGGGTCGCCCCAGAGGTTGACCACATCGGTGGGACGATAGAAGTCCTCGCTCACGGCCACTACTACCTTGCCGGTCTTCACGTCGATACCCTTCTCGTTGATGCCTTCGCCTTCCCAGCGCAGTTCGATGCCGGCATAGTGGAAGGCCAGAGTAGCAAACTCACGTACGGTGTGCTGCACGCCAGTGGCGATGACGAAGTCCTCTGGTGTGTCGTGCTGAAGGATGAGCCACATGCACTCCACATAATCCTTGGCATATCCCCAGTCGCGCAATGAGTCGAGATTGCCGAGATACAGGCAATCCTGCTTGCCCTGTGCGATGCGTGCCGCAGCAAGTGTAATCTTTCGTGTCACGAAAGTCTCGCCACGACGCTCTGACTCATGGTTGAACAGAATACCAGAGCAGCAGAACATGTTATAAGCCTCTCGATATTCCTTGACAATCCAGAAACCATACTGCTTTGCGACTGCATATGGAGAATAGGGGTGGAACGGGGTCTTCTCGTTCTGTGGAACCTCCTCCACCTTACCATAAAGTTCAGATGTTGAAGCCTGATACATGCGGCAAGTCTTTTCCAAACCACACTGACGGATGGCTTCCAAGATACGGAGCACACCTGTTGCGTCCACATCGGCTGTGAACTCAGGAGAGTCGAAGCTCACCTGTACGTGGCTCTGTGCTGCAAGATTATAAACTTCTGTTGGTTTCACCTTATTCATCACCTGAATGATGCTCATTGAGTCACCGAGGTCGGCATAATGAAGATGGAAGTTCGGCTGACCTTCCAAGTGAGCGATGCGCTCGCGAAAGTCGGTTGATGAACGACGGATAGTACCGTGTACATCATAACCTTTTTCTAACAACAATTCTGCTAAATAAGAGCCATCCTGACCTGTAATGCCCGTAATAAGGGCTACTTTTCTATTATCCATGAAAATTTTGCTTGAAATTAATAAATATATGTGTTGATTTTAATACCTATTGGTATAAACAGTTTTGGAAAAGTTGAATTACTTTCCGAATTCCTTGATTCTCTGTTCTTCTTTCAAAGAGCAGACAAGCAGTTGTCCATTCTTTTCGGCTACGATATAGCCATCCAAGCCTTGAACTACTACCTTGCTTTCATCGGCTGCATGGACCACGCAGTTCTTGCAATCGTAGAGACGTATGTCTTTGCCTACCTTGGCACCTTCACCAACCGGGGCTTCAGTGCCTCGGGGACATGGAATGACCTCGTGCGTGGGGCGGGTTTACCTTTCTCAAACCACTCAGCATGTATCTGTCTGTCATCGTCTGCAGGACTCATGGGGTCGCGGTGCATGCTGCTTTGTAGGCCAAAGACGGGACGGTGCTTTTCTTCCATATAACATATCCCAGAGTCGTAACCCTCTGGAGCATCCACGCCACCGTACATGTAGTTGAACATCAGTTCTTGCCCGATTTGCTGGGTGCTTACTGACGAATACACTTTTCCTTCCGTGCGATATTGCCTTGACACAATTTCGCTTTGTATGTCAAGCCATTGGTCGTCTGTAAGGGGATGCTTGATAGACGCCCATGGTTGCTTACGGCGGCTAACGAGGGTATATCCAGCCTGCCTCAACATTTTTATCCTTTTGTTAACGCTCAGGGTGGCATCGAACATCTTTGTGGCTAACCGAACGGCTTCACTCGAAAAGGTTGTGGTCTTCGCAATATCCTTGGCCACATCCACTATATCGTCCTTACACCATAAATATTCGCCTCCATGGAAATGATTGAATATCCCAATGGAATCGTCTTTCGTATAATTGAAAGAATACAAATAACCGCTGATCTTTCCTTCGCTGCCAACATGGTAAGCGAATCCGTTTTGTCGGCCGGGACGCTTGAAGGGTTGCAGACCTATCACATTCAACTTCTCTGAGTAAACGCCAAAGGGATTACGAGCATCATTATTGTTCTCGTTCGCCAAGACGGCATACAGATATCCTATATACGTCTTGTCCTCTTGCTTCGGCTTATAGCTGTCGGTATGCTTATCGTAATCGCACATGGCAAAGAACATGGCTACGTCGATGTTGTTAGTGACATCGAGCACGTCGGTCTTCAAACCGTAGTGTTGCGCCAATCCCACATAATCGACAAGAAAATGACTTTGCTCAAAGCGTTGTGTCACGTCGAACTGCTCTAAGAACAAGCGAAACTCGGCTATTCTGACTCTCTCAACAAAGAGTTCATCATCGGTCAGCTGTTGGCGATAAAGAGTAGGAAGGCATCGGCCATGATAGCTGCCTTGCCCTCTATATAGAACACCATAATCTAACGACGTGGGGAGAAGGATATAGCCATTCTTGCCTTTTGCCCTCACCTTTTCGAACAGTCCCGCCTTCGGCTTGAATTGCGGATAATCTTGGTAGAAGTGCGCACGCGATTGCTCAAACCACCTGATGTCGTCGACCAATTCCTTACAGGAATCGTAATGGCGTTCAGGAGGAACGACACAAATAGGATACAGGTTCATATCCTTGTCTTGCAATGCGTTCGTCATAATATTTTTCTATTTCACAAAGCGACTTCTGACCTTGCGCTCCAGTGTACTGGCAGTCAGCCATGCAAATCGGGAGTTAGTTGTACCGCTGCAGATAATCACGAAGGCGAAGGGCTTGCTGCTTGGTTATCTTAACAAAGCCAACGTATTGTTTTAGTTTGTCTTTTCCCTCCTCGTCGATGATTCTGCCCAACGACACGTTCAGGAAGACTGAGGGTAAGGAGGTTACACCATCCATATCTACCGAGAGTCTGTCGTTATTGGCTATCGCCTCTTTGATGCTCTCATATAAATATTGGCCTGCAACAGAATAGTCCTTGCTCTGTTGAAGCGCTGTGTTCATATTAAATACGCACATGGTATTATTCTTTTAAAGGCATCTGTAAGATCTCGGGGAAACTTTTGATTGTCTGCGGGTACATCATTCGCGTTCCACTTTGATGTCCTCCTTGTGGATGCCACGGAGAGCTGACGGTGGGATTAGAGGTTTATCAGGGTTTGCATATCGAGCTCGTACTCGGGGTTTCGGTTGGGTACTGCCACGTAATGGATGTTCAGGTCGGGAATGGACAATGGGTGGTAATACTTTTGGGCCAGCTCGTTTCGGATGACCTTATGGCGTTTGGCGCACAGGGTCTTGGCGAATCGCCCGTCGTTGCTCGACAGCTTGTTAAGCGCATCAAGTTGGCGGTTTGTGGGCTCGTAAGACACTATCACTCCGTGGTACTCCCAGTCGACTTGTGTTTGCAATATGCTTGCCTTTGCCTTAAGCCTCATGAGCGTTCCTATGATTTGCTCTCGTGCATGGAATATCTGACTGGAGTCGAAGGTGCTCTTCAGCTCGCATAGGAACATACATTTCTTGTTGTTTACCTCGGCGCAGAATATCCCATCGCAGTTTAATCTCATCGGGTCGGGACAGCCTGCCTTATCGTAAAACGAGATGGTTGCCTTTGCCAACTCGCGCGGGAAGACGTATCCACAGACCTCCTTAACAACAAACCTTTGAAAGTCGCTGGGGGTTCTCGGATTGGTTTCTACAACTTCGCATTGGGTGTTGAACGAATGGGCCTCGAACCTCGGATACAGGAGGTTAAACTCTGCTATTGCGGTGTTCATCGACTGGCGAGATTACATATTGATATCAATGCCTATGCTTTCTGCCAATTCGTCGAGCGTTGCCGACAAGTCGATCTGTTGCCTCACGGTCTCATCGAAGGTGGTGAGGGGCAGGCCTACGGTGGGTTGCTGCTCTTCGATCGTCACCTTTTCGCCTTCGCGCTTGAAATAACAGCTTCCCACCTTGCTCCTATCCAGATAGAGTTTCTTGTTGTGGTGATGGTCCTCGCAGAACTTATCGAAGGTCTGGGGCGACACCTTGCGTATCTCTCCCAGCATCAACAGTTGGTTCATGCGGTTCAGCATATAGTCGCTGTGGGTGGTCATCTGTATCATCATTCCGTTGTTGATGCATCTTGCAAGCATATCCATAACGAGCGATTGCTTCTTGGGGTGCACATGTGCCTCGGGCTCTTCAAACAGCATGCTGTTGTAGAGGCTCTTGCCGTTTTGAAGCATCAACAAGAAGGGCATGAGCTCTTTGACGGATGAGGCGGCCGCTGATACGGGGATCTTCGCGCCCGCCTCAAAAACGATGTAGATATTGCCATTCTCCACAACAATCTTTCCGTCGACAAGGCGGGCTATGTAATTGGAATATAGCTGAATGTCGGGGCTTGCCACACGCGACGGTGTTTTGAGGTCGTCAAACTGGCGTAGGAACTCGCGATACATTCCGATCGGCGTGGTGGTGTTAGATCCTATGAATGCTGCGCGCGCCGGGGGGAGCAGGAGTTGGAAGAAGTAGGGCTGATTGAATATCTTTTCCGCAAGATATTTGTTGAGCGTGATGCTCATCAGCAGGGTTTGGTCTGCCAGATGCATCGGAAACACTTCCGTCTTGCCGTTCATGCTGCAACGACTGAAGCTGGTGGTGTCGTCATCGTCGAGGCACTTCACTTGGAGTGGCATATCGTCGTCGAGGTCGAACACGTAGTTGACATGACACGAAAAGTCGCTATAGCCCAACAGATAGCCAAGGTATGCGCTTGTGTTATTGTTTAGCCACAGTCGGAAATCCTTGAATTTAACGTCAAGCTCGAGTTTGTTTCCCTTAACCTTTTGTTCAACAAACTCTTGCATTCTAATAGCCGTCAAGGCAGAGGTTAGGTTGTAAACGAGGAATGCGGTATAGCTCTTACCCAGTCCCGACTCGCCCGTGAAGACCATGAATGGCTTGAGGGTGATCTCGGAGTTGGTTATGGGTCCTAACTTATCTATTAAAATGCGAATATCCATAGGAAATAATCGTTTTGCAAACGTGGAGGGTTTGGTTCACGCGGATGTGTTTTGTTGCTCTCTTAGTGGAGGAGCACCTTCATTATAATATAAGGTATTGGAGGATTGAGAATCTGCTTAAGGGCTATTCGGCGTACATCACCTTGCGCTCCTGCTGGAGGGTGTGGGAGTGGCCGAAATTGTAAAGCAAGCCTAACTGGCAGCCAGTGGCTTTGAGGTAGTTATACACTTGGCTGCGGTGGGTGTTGTCGAGGTCGCCAACGGCCTTGATCTCCACAATGATGTTGTCGTAGCAAACGAAGTCGGCACGGTAGGTCTGCTTGAGCTCGTGCCCGTCGTAGTAGATCTTGAGCTCTTTCTCTCGTTGGAAGGGTATGCCGCGCTTAGAGAACTCAATGGCCAGGGCTTCTTGGTAGACTGCTTCGAGGAACCCGGGGCCGAGGGTGTTGTAAACGTACATCGCGGCTCCCGTGATGTTATAGGACTCTTGGCTGCGGTAGATCATGACGCTTAATATCTTAATTTTTTAGAACACGAATCTCACGAGACTCGGCTATTTTTTTTCGAACACGAATCTTACGAATCTTACGAATGCATGTCTTTAGAAACACCGCCGATGTTTGAAATCTCACGAATGACTATTATAGACCCACTGACCAACGGGAAGTAATGACTATCATAGACCCACTAACTGTGGTAAATAGTACCAGCTGTTATTCGGTGGATTCGTGAGATTCGTGTTCGTTTATAGAAACACCAGGGGTGTTTGAAATCTCAAAAGACCCGGCTATTTTTTTTGAACACGAATCACACGAATCTTACGAATGACCACTGAGAGGAAACACCGCCGGTGTTTGGAAATCTCACGAATGACCGCTGAACAACGGATATTATCGTTGATTGTTATTCGGTAGATTCGTGTGATTCGTGTTCGTCTCCAAAAACACCAAAGGTGTTTGAAGTCTCACGAGATTTGGCGTAAACCCATTGAACAACGAATATTAGCGTTGATTGTTATTCGGTAGATTCGCGAGATTACCTCCCCTTCGGTCGGTGGGGTTTCACCGAGTCTCGTGTTCGTTTATAGAAACACCAGAGGTATTTGAAATCTCACGAGATTTATAGTAAACCCACTGAACAACGAATATTAGCGTTGATCGTTATTCGGTAGATTCGTGAGATTTGTGTTCGTTTATAGAAACACCAGGGGTGTTTGAAGTCTCACGAGATTTGTAGTAGACCTACTGAGCAACGGATATTAGCGTTGATCGTTATTCGGTAGATTCGCGTACCTCTTCGAAGTCCTCCTTGTGGATGCCACGGAGGGCGACGGCGTGGCCACCGAAGTCGAAGACGAGCTGGCGGTCGCGGTCGATGCGGACGATGTAGCCCTCGTAGCCGGCGAAGATGCCGGTGAGGACGCGGAGCTTGACATGGTCGCGGGCGAACTTCTCGAAGGGGTCGCGGAGGAAGGTGACGCGCTCTGGGTTGTTGCGCAACACCGTCATGAAGGGTTGCATCACCGCATTCGTGATCGATGCGGGAGCATTGCGCGAACGGTCTTTTACAAGATGGTATTGGGGATAATAGAGACGGAGGAAGGCCTGGAGGTCGCTGGTGGTGCCTTGCAGGAACACGAGGCCGCTGACGGTGGGCTTGAGCTCTTTCTTCACGCCCCCACGCTCGGTTTTCTGCTTATAGCTATAGGAGCGATGAACAAAACAGGCATGGGGTGCGTCGGGATGGGCGGCGTTGTAAGCGTTCATCTGACGCTCAAAGACGGGCACGGTCATGTTGTGGAGGTAGAGGTAGCCCCAGGGTAATTCCTCTTCGCGACAGCGCATTCTCTCTATACCCAGGTCCGATGATGCATCATCAGTCTTGGTAACGTGTATGCCCTTTGGTAAACGGTTGTTTACGTCGGCTGTAGCAAGTGAGTCAAAGCAATCCTGCGTCATCCCCGCTCCCTACTTTATGTCCTTCGAATCCATCACCACGGAGGATAATGGAAGAGGTGTCTTTTTATCCTTCATGCCGCATCTTATGACTTATTAAGAAAAGCCTGTATGAGGCTTCCGTTCTCCTACTCGTTCTGTCCAGCTCCATGCGGAGTGTGGACCTATCGATTGCAAAGATACGGCTTTTAGATTAAACACACACCTTTTTCTATTAATATTTTACGTTACGATTGCAAAACAATGATATGAGCAGGGGGAAAACCTTTGCCCAACGGCAGTTGGGGGAACGGGGATGCACACCTTTGGGGTCCGCAAACACCACAGATGGTGGGGGCTGGCGTGAGAGGAGCCACCGCAATAGGTGCCTAACCTTAACGGCTGCTCTGACACGAGCCGAGAGAAAGAGTTTATTATGTGGAATGTGGAATGTGGAATGTGGAATGTGGAATGTGGAACGTGGAATGTGGAATGTTGAATGTTGAATGTTGAATGTTGAACGTGGAGTGTTGAACGTGGAATGTTGAACGTGGAATGGTCCGTCGGATGAGGAATGATTGAATGCGGCCATGCGGGAGTTTTATACGCCCACAGATCGCACTGAGGAACACAGATGCCATGCGGGCTGCTTACCAATAACACAGATCGCGCCATCGGCGCGGCAAATCGGCACTCTTTCGCTGGCAGTGGGTGGTCTATAACGTGAAGTGTTAAGTGTGGAATGGGGGGAATGGGCCATGCGGTACTTTTTTCGCCCACAGATCGCACTGAGGAACACAGATGCCAGCGGGGTGCTTGCCAATCATCGGCGCGGCAGATGAACACGGATTCTTCGCAGACGGAGTGCAACTTATCTGTGGAGATCGGGGAGATCTGTGGGAGACGACAACCGCTCCGCCCTACCCTATCGCAAGACGTTCTGTGTAATATTTTGGTGCAAAAGTTGTGTGGCGATTTTCGTTGAAATAGACAAAGAAATCGTGGTTTTTCGGTGCTCGGCGACGCAAATCTTCGTCGCACGCTCACCGTTAGCCATCTTTCGAGTTGCGATACCTACCCAACCGCACCTCGAAAGACCATATATCGAGGCTCGAAAGACGAGGTTTCGACACTCGGTTTGGCATGTTTCGCAACAGCAAATATTTAATGCAAACGAGAAAATCCTTCCTTCTTGCAACAACCCGTTAACTATCAACGGTTTACGTAATTAGGCCGAGAATGGCGTATTTCCGCCCAACCGTTTCGTCGTTGCCGCCAATGATGTAGATTTCAATATAGATTGTTGTCATTCTTCGCATGCTCTACACGCAAGATGAGGTTCTTGTAGACAAAGCATTGATTTATGTTCTACTCTCCCACTGATCGCGCAGAGGAACACAGATGTCATACGGACTGCATTTATCAAAAAACTCGAGACTCGGCATTATTTTTAGAACACGAAATTTGTCGTAGACCCACCGACCGTAGGGAGGTAATGACTCGTCAAAGCCCCACTGACCAAAGGGAAGTAATGACGACTGAACAACGGAAATTAGCGTTGATCGTTATTCGGTAAATTCGGCAGATTACTTCCCGTTGGTCAGTGGGGCTACGACAAATCTCGTGTTCAAAAAAAAGACCTATCGAAGCCTCACTCATCTGTGCAGATCGGCGGGATCAGTGGGAGGCTTTTTGCTCCAACGGCGCTGATGGGCAAGCAAGAGGTTTCTAATCGTGTTTTCATTGCAAAAACAAGCACAGAAACTTGGAAGCGAAAGGAAAAATGGCTACATTTGCCGCATAACCAATAATCAACGCTTATGTTTGCCTGGTCTTTAACTGCCATCCTGTTGTTTTGGGTGTGCTTTCTGCTATATATGATATTCGCAGGTCTTTTCGGCTGCCACAAAAAGAACAAGATCGAGGAAATCGACCTCACCAATAGCCGTGGCAAATATGAGTGGGACGGAAAGGAATACGATACGCTGGAAGAGCAAAGCGATGCAAAAGTCAAGTATTTCCTTCAATTAGCCGAAGAAAGGGAGAAAGAGCGCAAAGCCTTAATGGAAAGGCTAAATAGACTGCGCGACAAACAACAAGGCTAATTTCTGTTTTGAAGCCACATGTGGCTGAGATATACCAAAGGTCATACCGTGACTTTTGGCACACCCTCGTTTTGGGGGCACATACAAACCCATCCATGTTGTTCAACCAACACAACTTTACCGCCACTCTTGCATAAGCCTCACAAGTCTGGATTATTTTTGAAAAACTACTAGTGATGCGATATTAATCGCTTAACTATAGTTATATATTTGATATTTAATCATTTACAAGCGTTCTTTGTTTTTTTGATTTGAAATTGATTGAGTAATTTTGCATCCAAAACTGCAAGATTATGAACATCGGCAAGTATATCTTTGCTCAAGTCATCGACTTCATACCTCGCTACCAATTTGACAAGTTGGTGAAGAAGTATAAAGGTGACTGGCATGCAAAAGATTTATCCTGCTATAACCAGTTGCTCCATCTGCTATTTGGTCAGATTACTGGTTGTGTATCCATCCGTGATATTTGTCTGTGCCTAGAGGCTCATGGAAGTAGCATATACCACTTGGGAATTCGCAAGTCCGTTAATCAATCCAATTTATGTCGTGCTAATGAGAAAAGAGACTATCGCATCTACGAAGGACTTGGCATGTATCTAATCGGTATCGTCCGACCAATGTATTCAAACACAAAGGTTGCTGAGATAACGATAGACAATGTCCTCTATGCGCTTGACTCCACAACTATCTCAACAAGCATTGTCCTGGCTGCATGGGCATTGGGCAAGTATAGCAAAGGCGCAGTCAAAATGCACACACTGCTGGATCTTCGTGGAAGCATTCCGGCAAATATCCATATTACAGATGGAAAATGGCATGACAGCAATGAACTGGATGATATTGTGCCTGAGCCATTTGCGTTCTATATGATGGACAAAGCATACGTTGATTTCCTCGCTTTGTTTCGCTTTCACAAAGCCGGTGCATATTGGATAAGTCGTCCCAAAGACAATATGAGATACGAGGTCGTTAACCATAGTCTAGACTTTGATCCAAGTACAGGAATCTGTGGCGATTTTATCATAAAACTGACTACCCATAAGTCGAAGAAACTCTATCCAGAACCTATCAGGATGGTTACTTATCATGACTCGGTAACAGGTAATGATGTGGAATTTATTACCAACAACTTTGAGATCAGTGCCCTTGAGCTCGCCAATCTATACCGTCATAGATGGGATGTTGAGGTTTTCTTCAAGTGGATAAAGCAGAATATCGTAGTGAAGAACTTGTGGGGATATTCAGAGAATGCAGTACGTACTCATTTATGGGTTGCTATAATTGCATATCTGATAATCGCCAAAATCAAGGCTGACTACAAAAGTCCGTATTCAATCACCGAGGTGGCTACGTTAATAAGAATCTCCGCACTCGAAAGGGTGGATTTGAGAGACCTCATAACTAAGCCAAAGAACTCAATCATTCAAAAACAAGATGTCAAAGAACTCACTTTATTTGATGAATTTTAATAACCATGCGATTTTATCGCATCAGTACTATTGAAATACAATGAGTTGCAAATACTCTGGTTGAAGGACGAAGATTAAAGAACAGTCCCGACACAGGATTGGTGTATTTATATGCTGCCGTTGCATGA
>ENA-OPML01000107-OPML01000107.1-human-gut-metagenome-genome-assembly--contig:-NODE-107-length-14125-cov-8.912580_pt1 | contig 14125 bp, 12 predicted proteins | sample MGYA00241526_ERZ501749 | MGnify/ENA primary metagenome ERZ501749 (study PRJEB25962, sample SAMEA2042647) | human gut metagenome | biome: human gut; feature: human-associated habitat; material: faeces... | reverse complement strand
ACTAAAGCAAGCTTTATTTCTGCTCATCTGGCTTAACGAAAACGTTTGTAAAAATGTCACAAACAAAAAACGTCCTCCCGAAAGATAATCATGAGCCTTGTTGTCGGCTTATGATTTCCTTTTGGGAGGACGATAATTTTATAGACATGTTGACGTGTTACCCGTCAACTTTTATTTCTTTAAGCATTTGCCTTGAGCGCAGCAAGGCTTTCCTTGAGCGCAGCAATCTTTTCCTCAGAGTCGCTCTGCTTCTTGCGCTCCATAGCCACAACAGCCTCGGGAGCGTGGGCCACGAACTTCTCGTTGGCGAGCTTCTTCTTGACACTGGCGAGGAAACCTTCGAGGTGCTTGAGCTGAGCCTCCTGCTTCTCGATCTCGGCAGCCACGTCAATGAGGTCGCCCAGAGGCACGGCAAACTCGTCGGTGCCTACCATGAATGCCGAAGCGGTGGGATCCTTCTCAGCCACAACGTTGATGGCAGAAAGGTTTGCCATCTTTGTGATGACAGAGGTGTAGGCCTCAAAGTCGTTCTTGCCGACAACCTGCAGTGTGAGAGCGTCCTTGTTGGGGATGTTCTTCTGGTTGCGCACGGTGCGCACACCACTGACGATGAGCTTTACGTTCTCGATGGCGGCAGCCAATGCGTCGTCATCGGCAGAGGGAGCGGCAAGGTCGAGCTGTGCACGCATAATGCTCTCGCCGTCCTTGCGGTCGTAGATGTGCTGCCACAGCTCCTCTGTGATGAACGGCATGAACGGATGCAGCATCTTAAGCAGAGTCTCGAAGAAGGCCAGTGTCTGCTCATAGGTCTTCGTGTCGATGGGTGAACCGTAAGCGGGCTTCACCATCTCCAGGTACCAGCTTGAGAACTCGTCCCAGAACAGCTTGTAGACAGCCATCAGGGCCTCAGAGAGACGATACTTTGAGAACAGGTCGTCAACCTCGGCGTTGGTCTGTTTCAGCTTGGCCTCAAACCATTTTGCTGCTATGGCGCATGCCTCGGGCTGCTCACCGTCGGCTACCTGCCAACCCTTCACCAGACGGAAGGCGTTCCAGATCTTGTTGTTGAAGTTGCGTCCTTGCTCGCAGAGGCTCTCGTCGAAGAGAATGTCGTTGCCTGCGGGAGCAGAGAGCATCATGCCCATGCGCACGCCATCGGCGCCATACTTGTCGATGAGCTCCAGGGGGTCGGGCGAGTTGCCAAGACTCTTCGACATCTTGCGTCCCAGCTTGTCGCGCACGATACCTGTGAAGTAAACATGGCGGAACGGCATCTTGCCGCGATACTCATAGCCGGCCATGATCATGCGGGCCACCCAGAAGAAGATGATGTCGGGACCCGTCACCAGGTCGGAGGTGGGATAATAGTAGTTGATCTCCTCGTTGTTGGGGTCGAGGATGCCGTTGAACAGCGAGATAGGCCAGAGCCAGCTTGAGAACCACGTGTCGAGGCAGTCGGACTCCTGCTCCAGGTCGGCGGCGGTCAGCGCAGGGTTCTTCTCCTGTGCCATGGCCAGAGCCTCCTCGGCCGTCTCGGCCACCACGAAGTCGCGCTTGCCGTCGGTCGTAGCGAAGTAGTAGGCCGGGATGCGGTGGCCCCACCACAGCTGGCGCGAGATGCACCAGTCCTTGATGTTCTCAAGCCAATAGCGATACGTGTTCTTGTATTTCTTGGGGTAAAACTCCACCTCGTCGCTCATCACAGGGTCGAGGGCGATGTCGGCAAAGTGCTGCATCTTCAGGAACCACTGGGTGGAGAGCTTCGGCTCGATGGGCACATTGGTGCGCTCGGAGAAGCCCACCTTGTTGTCGTAGTCTTCCACCTTCTCCATCAGTTGGGCCTGCTCAAGGTCGATGGCGATCTGCTTGCGCACATCCATGCGGTCCTGGCCCACATATAAGCCGGCGGCCTCAGAGAGCGTGCCGTTGTCGTTGAAGATGTCGATGGTCTCCAGGTTGTGCTTCAGGCCCAGCATGTGGTCGTTGACGTCGTGGGCTGGAGTAACCTTCAGGCAACCCGTACCAAACTGGATGTCGACGTATGAGTCTTCGATGACGGGGATGCAACGGTTCACCAACGGCACGATGACGCGCTTGCCCTTGAGCCATGTGTTCTTCACATCCTCAGGGTTGATGCACATGGCCGAGTCGCCCATGATGGTCTCAGGGCGTGTGGTGGCCACCACGGCGTAGTAGCCCTTGCTGTCCTGGTGCATCACGTTGCCCTCGTCGAGGCGCTTCACGGAAGCCTGGTCCTCAGGAGCCACGTAGTATTTGAGGTAGTAGAGCTTGGAGTGCTCCTCCTTGTAAACCACCTCCTCGTCGGAGAGCGCCGTCTTGGCCTGCGGGTCCCAGTTCACCATGCGCACGCCACGGTAGATGTAACCCTTGCGGTACAGGTCTACGAAGACGTGGATGACGCTCTTGGAACGAATGTCGTCCATGGTGAACGATGTGCGGTCCCAGTCGCATGAGCAACCCAGGTGGCGAAGCTGCTTGAGGATGATGCCGCCGTGCTCGCGCGTCCAGTCCCAGGCGTGCTCCAGAAACTGCTCGCGGGTGAGGTCGGTCTTCTTGATGCCTTGCTCGGCCAGACGGCCTACCACCTTCGCCTCCGTGGCGATGGAGGCGTGGTCGGTGCCGGGCACCCAACAAGCGTTCTTGCCCTCCATGCGGGCGCGGCGCACCAGGATGTCCTGCAACGTGTTGTTCAGCATGTGGCCCATGTGAAGCACACCCGTTACGTTGGGTGGGGGAATGACCACCGTGTAGGGCTCGCGGCCATCGGGTTTAGAACTGAAGAGCTTGTTGTCAAGCCAGTACTGGTACCATTTAGACTCCACTACCTTGGGGTCGTACTTACTTGCTAATTCCATGTGATTTTATCGTTCTTTTATACCTTATTATCTAATAAAACGATGCAAAATTAATACTTTTCCACCTAAAACCATTATCTTTGCACCAAATTAATTGGTTTTTATGCATACGAGAGAAGAAAAGCTTCAGGCTTTTGGACGGTTGCTGGATGTGCAGGACCGTTTGCGAAAAGATTGTCCATGGGATAGGAAACAAACTTTTGAAAGCTTGCGCCCTTACTCCATAGAGGAGGTCTTTGAGTTGGCCGACGCCTTGGCGTGTGGCAACCTGGAGGAGGTGAAGAAGGAGTTGGGCGACCTCATGGAGCATGTTGTTTTCTATTCCATGCTGGGTGAGGAGGAAGGCCGTTTCGACGTGGCCGACGTTTGCGACACCCAAAGCGACAAGCTGATGTTCCGGCACGACTTCATCGACTGGGGACCCGACACGACGATGGCGGGATGCCCGGCATGGACGGTGTCGAGCTCCGAACTGGTCATCAACGACCGCGGACAGGTGGTCTACGCCGACGAGCAGAACGCCAACACGCCCAACCCCACAACGGCAACGCAGGTGGAGAGCACGTGGGAGCAGCGAAAGCAACGGGAGCGACATGGAAACAAGTCGGTGCTCTCGGGAGTTCCTGCCTCGTTGCCCTCGCTCATCAAGGCGTATCGCATACAAGACAAGGCCCGCAACGTGGGCTTCGACTGGCAGAAGAAGGAGGATGTGTGGCTCAAGGTGCGCGAGGAGCTCGATGAGTTTGAGGCCGAACTGAGAAAGGGCGACCAAGAGCGCTCGGCCAAGGAGCTGGGCGATTTCCTCTTCAGCATCATCAACGCGGCGCGGCTCTACCACCTGAACCCCGACAACGCGCTGGAAAGCACAAACCAAAAGTTCATCAGACGGTTCGGCTATGTGGAGCGGAAAACGAAGGAGATGGGCAGAGAAATGAAGGATATGACCCTCGCCGAGCTCGATGCGCTGTGGGACGAGGCGAAAGCGAAAGAAAACAAATAATTGCGAATTATGAAAAAATTGACATTTGCGTTTGTCCTGCTGGCCATGGCCTCATGGTGTGTCACAGGATGCCAATCGAAGGGCCAAAAGGCCCAAGGCGAGGATTCCACGCTGATGGTGGGCGACACGGTTGCCGACAGCACGGTGTATGGCGTGTGTGGCGAAGGAACGGCCATGCACACCGTGGAACTGATTACCGATGCGGGCGACTCGGTTACCTATATCATCCAGGAAGATGAGGAGGGTAGGTCGTGCGTGCAGGGCGGATTGCTCGTGGGCGACCGCCTGGCAGTCATTGGAGCTACCGATCGCGATGGGGAACGCGTGGCCACGAAGGTCATCAACCTCACCACGCTCCAGGGAAAATGGACCAGCCTCGACAAGAACTTTGAGATCTTGGAGGGAGGGCTCATCAAGTCGAATGTAACGGCAGAGTCGAATCCCTGGACGGAGTGGAAAATCCTGAACGGACAGCTCCTGCTCAACCGCGACACGTTCGACATCGACCAGCTGAGCGCCGACTCGCTCTATCTCGAGAACCACGACGGCATCTTCGTTTACAAACGTGTCAAGAAAGACGCGTAGACATCTCATTTGTGCATGGAACCGTTTAAGATTCATATTCTCGGGTGTGGAAGCGCCTTACCCACGCTGAAGCACCACACCTCATCGCAGGTCGTGGAGGTGAGGGGCAAACTCATGATGGTGGATTGTGGCGAGGGAACACAGGTGCAACTGCGGAAATCGCGCATTGGATTCACACGCATACAGTCGGTTTTCATCTCACACCTCCATGGCGACCATTGCTTCGGGCTCATGGGCCTGATCTCCACCTTCGGCATGTTGGGACGCACCAGTCCGCTCCATGTGTACGCCCCTGGAGAGCTCGGACCGATGCTGAAGGCCCAGATGGAAATGTTCTGTCAGGGACTGGAATACGAGGTGGTGTTTCATGCCGTCGACACAACAAAATGCCAGGTGGTGTATGAGGATAAGAGTCTGACGGTTAGTAGCATACCGCTCGACCATCGCATCGCTTGCTGTGGCTATCTTTTCCGGGAGAAACCCACGCTGCCGCATATCAAGCGCGACATGATCGACTTCTACCACATTCCGGTTTGCTACATCAACAACATCAAGAATGGCGCCGATTGGACCACAGAGGAGGGCGACGTTATTCCCAACGCGCGCCTGACAACACCGGCCGAGAAGGCGCGCGCCTATGCCTATTGCAGCGACACGCGCTACATGCCCGCCTTGCATCGGATGGTGGAGGGTGTCGACGTGCTCTACCACGAGTCGACCTACGACACGCCCAACGAGGGACGCGCCCGGCTCTATTACCATTCCACGGCGCGACAGGCCGCTATGGTGGCACGCGACGCGCATGTGGGCAAACTGGTGCTCGGCCATTACAGCTCACGCTATGAGGATGAGAAGGTGCTGCTCATAGAAGCGAAAAAGGTGTTCTCCAACACCCTCTTGGGACAGGAGGGGCAGGTCATACGCCTCTGATGGCGCGTGTTTCCCGATTTATTGTGCACGCATGGTTAATTTATCTTAACGAAGTGACAAAAGATTAGCGCTCGGCGTTTTTTTTCTTCGAAATACTATATCTTTGCATAGGAGAGATGGCATATTGTTGTTACGCCTCGCAAGGAGGGGCTAAGGGCGTGTGGCATCCTGTATCGAAAAGAACAAAAGGAGAGGCGCCTGGCGAAAGATGGGCGCAAAGACCATTATAGATTACGCGTATGATTAAAAGAATACTTTTTGTTTCATTTCTCGCTTTGTTCATGGGCGTGCTGCCGCAAACCGTAAAGGCAGCGTCGGCCATCGAGATCATCGACAACGAGACGCAGCAGGTGGCCATTTCCATCAGCAGCGAGGGTGTGTTGCATGTCACGGGGGCCTCTGGGCAGACGCTCTACATTTACAACGTTACGGGCGTCAGAGTGATGAGTGTGAAGGTCGATGGAGCTGATAAGAATTACAATCTCAATCTGCCGAAAGGATGTTATATCGTAAAGGTTGGCAAAACCGTTCGGAAAATCTCCATTCGATAATAGCGGGCTGGAACGTGTTTCTGGCCATTAGGGGATTGGTTTTCGTTGCGTTGGCATGCTTAGTGGCCAGTTGCTCGGAAAGAAGCAATCCCTACAAAGACCTTGCTTTGAGCGATTACGATTCGCTCAGGGTAGGCCATTATGTCGTTCGGTCACATAAGGTTTATGCCGAGATCGAACAGCTCATGCTTGCGGACAAGGTGGTTTGCCAAGCTGACCGATTCATCAGAAATTATTATCACGACAAAGGCCGGTTCGTTTGGATCGGCCGTTTTGGCGTGGACCAACGCGCCGACAGCTTGCTGGACCACATCGGAAAGGTGGAGGCCATGGGCTTCTCGCCCAAGAGGTTTCGCGTGGAGGAAATTGCGGCCGACCTGCAAAGGATGCGCACGCTCCAATTCGACGGGCACGACAACCAGGCCAGCAAGGTGTTGGGCCGATTGGAATACAACCTGACGCGGGCCTATCTGCGCTATGTGGTGGGGCAACGCTTTGGATTCGTCAACCCGAGAACGGTCTACAACCGTCTCGACCCACATGATGGCGACACCATCCGGGTGTCCTACCGCACGTTGTATGACGTGAAGACGGAGAGCCCCGACAACCATTTCTACCAGATGGCGTTTCAGAAGGTGCGTAGCGATAGCGTAGGGGCGTTTATGGATGAGGTGGAGCCGAGCAACCCCTTGTACCACAGGTTGAAACACATGCTCCATGGCGACTCGGCGCGCTTGTATGGCCGCCAACTCATCATGGTCAACATGGAGCGATGTAGGTGGCGATTGTCCGACGAGCCTTATCTGCATAAGCGATATGTCATGGTGAACATTCCGTCGTTCCACCTTGTGGCAAAGGATGAGGAGGAAACGCTTACGATGCGTATGGTGTGTGGCAGCCTGAAAACGAAGACGCCATTGCTGGTGAGCGCCTTGAAGCGCGTGGATGTCAACCCGCAATGGATCGTGCCAAAGAGTATCGTGAAGAGCAGCATCGTGCATCATGCGGGGAGCGCACCCTGGTTCGCCTCCCACAGATATTTTATCCGCGAACGGCGCACGGGAAAGGTGGTTCATGTGGAACGCGTAAGCCGCGATATGTTGCTTAGTGGCGAATACATGGTGGTGCAGGAGGGAGGCGCCGGCAACTCGTTGGGAAGAATCATCTTCCGTTTCGACAACAATCTCTCCATCTATCTGCACGACACGCCCAACCGTACCGTGTTCGGAAGGGACGAACGCGACATCAGTCATGGGTGCGTTCGACTGGAAAAGCCATTCCAACTGGCGAGATTCTTGCTCAAGGAGCAGAGCCCCGAGATGTTCGAGAAGATCAACTATTCCATCAACGCAGACGTGTCGGTATTGGGAAAGGACCGTCAGTTGCTTACCGAACAGCAGCAGGAGGTGCTCGATACGCTCAACAAAAAGATGTTGGTGGGGCAGGTGAGGATTAAACCCCAGGTGCCTGTCTTCGTCTTATATTATACGTTGTATCCCCACGATGGGGGAGGATGGGACACATTTCGCGACGTGTATGGCTTCGACGCACCCATTTGGCAACGAATCAGTTCATTCATGTAGAACATTGCGGCATAACCCGTGGAAGAGTATAGCGAAGAGAAAATCATCAGTATGCTGAGGAACCCGAAAACGCAACGTGAGGCTTTTTCGGTGATTGTCCGCACATATAGCGAACCTTTGTATTGGAAGATTCGCCATATCGTGCTGACCCATGAGGATGCCGACGATGTGTTGCAAAACTCCCTGATGAAGGCTTGGACCCATTTGGGTGCGTTCCAGGGAAAGGCGAAACTCTCCACATGGCTCTATCGCATAGCCATCAACGAGGCGCTCGATCTCATCAGGAAGCAAAGGAACGAACAACAGGTGAGCACAGATGAGCACCCAACGGTGGCGGCACAACTTATGGCCGACGAGTATTTTGATGGCGACGCCACAGCTGCCCAACTGCAACAGGCCATAGCCTCGCTGCCCGATGTGCAACGAACGGTCTTTACCTTGCGCTATTACGATGAAATGAAATATTCGGAGATGAGCAAGGTGCTCGATACCACAGAGGGGGCGCTCAAGGCAAGTTATCACCATGCGGTGAAAAAGATAGAGGAGTTCTTCCATAGCCATGATTGAGCCATTACGGCAAGGAAATGAATAATTTATGGAGTAATTTAAACTTTTGCAGTTTGTAAACGTCAAATAGATAAAAGCAGTAATATGGAAAAGGAAGAGAAATATATAGAAGCTACATTTGGGCGGAAGGCGCCTTTCAAGGTGCCCGACGGGTATTTCGACGACTTTACCGCCCGTATGATGGATCATCTGCCTGCAGCCGACAATGGGCAGACGGCCGTCATCTGCGATATCAAGCCTTCGTTTTGGAGGCGTTATCGCAAGGTTGTGGCTACCGCGGCAGCAAGCGTTTGCATCGGATTGGTAGGACTGGGCGCTTATCTCCACCACGAGACGAGTGACACGGGGGAGAAGCACGTGGCAGAGGCGGAGGTCCCCGTCACATCCTCCTACTCTTCGGCCGACGCGCTGGCCGACTACGCTATGCTCGACTCAAACGACATGTACGCATACATGGCCGACATTAAGTAACATACGACAAGAGGTGAAAATGAAACAGATAGTTAGACGATTGGTATTCATTATGGTGGTGGCCCTTGTGGCTTTGCAGACGCAAGCGCAAGAAAGGCCCAAAAAGTTCGACCCAGCACGCTTTGAGGCCGACTTGGAACAGTTCATCACCACGGAAGCTGGCCTGAACCCATATCAGGCTGCAAAGTTCTTCCCCCTCTATCGGGAAATGCAAAAGAAGCAACGCATGTTGTTCAACAAGATGCGCTATTACCAGCATGTCGATACGCGCGACAATAAGGCGGCCGCAAAAGCCATCAGGGAGTGCGACCTCGTCGACTTGGAGATGAAGGAGCTGCAACTGGAATACCACAAGAAGTTCTGCAAGGTATTGCCAGCAGGTGTTGTGCTCAAGATTATACGAGCCGATGAGAAATTCCATCGCCAAGCCTTCCAAAGAATGATGAGGCGCGGCAGGCGATAAACAAACCGTGAATATCCTTGCAAACAAGGATGGAACTAACATTGGGGCCTAACAGGTAAAAATATTTCCGTGTCAATACTTGATCGTGTAACGAGTCGGGTGTTGGCACGGAAAATTGTTTTATGACCAGAATTCATCCCTGCTGATGATAATAAATCAATTATAGAAATACAGCAAGGTCAAATAGTAATAGTTACCTTCTTTTTGTTATGGTCTAACCCAAATAGGGTAGGTTTAGGGTAATTAGCGTTATTGTTGTTGTGTTTTTTGGCTTATATGTTGTGTCGTGTTTTTGTTCAAACCAGCGATCGAAAATCCCTTTTTTGCGCGATCGTGACTGGCCAAACGGAGCTGCGCGTTGCGATAGGCCATGTATCGCGTTGCGAAAGATGCCCATCCTCGCCTCGATCGGGCGTCTTTCGTCGTGCGGTTAGGCACGTTCCGGGGTGCGAAACATGCCTAACCGCAGCGTGGAACGTGGAGTGTGGAGGATTGAAGGTGCGCTTGCTGATGTAAGGCGTTGAATGATAGGTTGTTATGTGAATGCGCTGAGAATCGCGTGTTTGCGCCAAACATCCTTGCTGTTGAAAACAAACGTGTAGTTTTGGGGGAGGCGTGTCGCAATCTTTCGGTGGCGTTCGCAGAGGTGCATCCTCCTTTCATTTTCTTTTGTCCCGTTTTCATCCTCCTTTCATCTTTTTCTCTCCTTTTCTCTCTTTCTTTTTTCCTTTTGCACGCTCTTTTTTCTCCTTTTCATCCTTCCCGTTCCCTTTGGGCGCATATTTGCGCCCACCCGTTAGCCTGCGCTCCGCCGCCCCTTTGTAAGCCCCAAGCCCCCAAGCCCCTCTAATAATATAAGTTGTACCGCCCTCGCTCGCCCCTCTTTTGTCAAACAATCCGAAAACTTCGCATAAAATCCTCATTTTTTCCTTCAAAAGTTTGGAGGGAATCCCAAAAAGCTATACCTTTGCACTCGCTTTTCAGGAACACCGCCACGGTGACACACTGAGAGGCACGAAAGAAAGAGTTCTTTGAACAGATTTACATAACAGAGAAGTAGTACAAGAAGCGAGCGCCAAGGGTTGTTCCTGAGGCGCTTGGGTAAAAAACGAACCGATCAATTCGGCCTCCCCTGCGGAGGCAGTACGAAAGATTTGGATAATCGTCCCGAGACAGACAAACAAGGACACGCCCATCGGCCTCGGCCGTTGTCGGCAATGTCCGCAAGATACTTTACAATGGAGAGTTTGATCCTGGCTCAGGATGAACGCTAGCTACAGGCTTAACACATGCAAGTCGAGGGGAAACGACAGAGGAAGCTTGCTTCCTTTGGGCGTCGACCGGCGCACGGGTGAGTAACGCGTATCCAACCTTCCCGCAAGTAAGGGATAACCCGTAGAAATGCGGCCTAATACCTTATGTTTTCCTTAGAGGGCATCTGATGAGGAACAAAGATCCGTCGCTTGCGGATGGGGATGCGTCTGATTAGTTAGTCGGCGGGGTAACGGCCCACCGAGACGACGATCAGTAGGGGTTCTGAGAGGAAAGTCCCCCACATTGGAACTGAGACACGGTCCAAACTCCTACGGGAGGCAGCAGTGAGGAATATTGGTCAATGGGCGGAAGCCTGAACCAGCCAAGTAGCGTGCAGGACGACGGCCCTATGGGTTGTAAACTGCTTTTATGCGGGGATAAAGTGGGCCACGCGTGGCCTTTTGCAGGTACCGCATGAATAAGGACCGGCTAATTCCGTGCCAGCAGCCGCGGTAATACGGAAGGTCCGGGCGTTATCCGGATTTATTGGGTTTAAAGGGAGCGCAGGCCGCCGGGCAAGCGTGTTGTGAAATGCAGTCGCTCAACGTCTGCACTGCAGCGCGAACTGCCCAGCTTGAGTGCGCGCAACGTTGGCGGAATTCGCCGTGTAGCGGTGAAATGCTTAGATATGGCGAAGAACTCCGATTGCGAAGGCAGCTGACGGGTGCGTAACTGACGCTCATGCTCGAAAGTGCGGGTATCGAACAGGATTAGATACCCTGGTAGTCCGCACGGTAAACGATGGATGCCCGCTATTCGGCCCATGGGGTTGAGTGGCCAAGCGAAAGCGTTAAGCATCCCACCTGGGGAGTACGCCGGCAACGGTGAAACTCAAAGGAATTGACGGGGGCCCGCACAAGCGGAGGAACATGTGGTTTAATTCGATGATACGCGAGGAACCTTACCCGGGCTTGAATTGCAGCCGAACGATCCAGAGATGGTGAGGCCCTTCGGGGCGGCTGTGAAGGTGCTGCATGGTTGTCGTCAGCTCGTGCCGTGAGGTGTCGGCTTAAGTGCCATAACGAGCGCAACCCCTCTCCCCAGTTGCCATCGGGTAATGCCGGGCACTCCGGGGACACTGCCACCGTAAGGTGCGAGGAAGGTGGGGATGACGTCAAATCAGCACGGCCCTTACGTCCGGGGCTACACACGTGTTACAATGGCCGGTACAGAGAGCCGGGTCTGCGCAAGCAGTCTCCAATCCCAAAAGCCGGCCTCAGTTCGGACTGGGGTCTGCAACCCGACCCCACGAAGCTGGATTCGCTAGTAATCGCGCATCAGCCATGGCGCGGTGAATACGTTCCCGGGCCTTGTACACACCGCCCGTCAAGCCATGAAAGCCGGGGGTGCCTGAAGTCCGTGACCGCAAGGATCGGCCTAGGGCAAAACTGGTAATTGGGGCTAAGTCGTAACAAGGTAGCCGTACCGGAAGGTGCGGCTGGAACACCTCCTTTCTGGAGAGGATGATTATCATTACAAGAATCATTTGAGAAATGGTGCGTTTCGCACCCCTCGGCTTCTTGTCTACGGAATCTGTCATTCCTTGGGAACCAAGTGAAGTTGGACAAGCCTGATGCTTGCCGCCAACCTGGCCAGGGAGCCCGCCCATGAGGGCGACGCCCCGCCGGTTCGACCCCGACGTTCTCAACCATCCCTTTTAGGGAAGAAGATCTTTGACATATTGACACAAGCAAGACTGTAGAGCCTGTGCAGCCGCAAGGCTGTCATAGGCGAGGTAGAGTCCCCCTGTGGGGCTCATCCACAAAACACAGCTGAAGTATGGGCGTCTCCCCCTGTCCCATGTGGGCGGGTAGAGGAGAGTCAATCGAAAGTAGGAAAGGGCGCACGGCGGATGCCTTGGCTCATTCAGGCGAAGAAGGACGTGATAAGCTGCGATAAGCCGCGGGTAGGCGCAAATGGCCATTGATCCGCGGATTTCCGAATGGGACAACCCAGGCGGCAGGAGGCCGCCTATCCGGATCATTCCGGAGGCTAACCGGGGGAACTGAAACATCTTAGTACCCCGAGGAAGAGAAAATAATCTAATGATTCCCCCAGTAGTGGCGAGCGAACGGGGAAGAGCCCAAACCGTGACGGTCGCAAGGCCGCCGCGGGGTTGTAGGACCGCGCCATTGCACATTGAGGGTGAGTGGAATCTCCTGGAAAGGCGAATCGTAGAAGGTGATAATCCTGTACACGAAGCCCGATGTGGCATAGCGGTATCCTGAGTAACGCGGGACACGAGGAATCCTGCGCGAATCTGCCGGGACCATCCGGTAAGGCTAAATACTCGAATGAGACCGATAGCGAACGAGTACCGTGAGGGAAAGGTGAAAAGCACTTCCATGAGAAGAGTGAAATAGTTCCTGAAACCGTGCGCCTACAAGCGGTCGGAGCGCAGCGATGCGTGACGGCGTGCCTTTTGCATAATGAGCCTACGAGTTGCCGTCACCGGCGAGGCTAAGCCCCACGAGGGGCGCAGCCGCAGTGAGAGCGAGCCTGAAGAGGGCGTTTTAGTCGGTGGGGGCAGACGCGAAACCAAGTGATCTACGCATGTCCAGGATGAAGTCCGGGTAACACCGGATGGAGGTCCGCACCAATAAGCGTTGAAAAGCTTCTGGATGAGGTGTGCGTAGGAGTGAAAGGCCAATCAAACTTGGAGATAGCTCGTACTCCCCGAAAGGCATTTAGGTGCCGCGTGTGGCGTTCCCCTGGAGAGGTAGAGCGACCGATAGGACGCGAGGGCTTCACCGCCTATCAAGTCCTGACGAACTCCGAATGCTTCAGGGCAGGAGCCATGCAGTAAGGGGGCGGGTGCTAAGGTCCGTCCCCGAGAGGAGAAGAATCCGGACCGCCGCCTAAGGCCCCGGAGTTTCCGCCGAGTCAGTCTAACGAAGTCCGGTCCCCGTGACAGCCAGGATGTTGGCTTGGAAGCAGCCATTCATTCAAAGAGTGCGTAACAGCTCACTGGTCGAGGGTCCGGGCGTGGATAATAATCGGGTGTAAGCGGAACGCCGAAGGCGCGGGATAGCAGAGCAATGAAAAGTATCGGTAGGGGAGCATTCCACCGGCGTTGAATGCGTGGAGCGATCCGCGCTGGAGCTTGTGGAAAAGCAAATGTAGGCATAAGTAACGATTAGGAGGGCGAGAACCCCTCCCGCCGTAAGTCTAAGGTTTCCCGGGCAATGCCAGTCATCCCGGGGTCAGTCGGGTCCTAAGCCTCATCCGAAGGGAGAGGGCGATGGCAGAGACGGTCAACATTCCGTCACTTGCCACGGGGGCGATGTGGAGACGGAGCAGTGAAACGGCCGCGGGGCGACGGAAGTCCCCGTTGAAGGGTGTAGGTAATGATAGAGGCAGGCAAATCCGCCTTTAGAGCCGAACCTGACAGTATCTTCCCTCCTTCGGGAGGTAGGAATAGCGCCGGTAACCATACTCCCGAGAAAATCCGCTAAGCTCAACCCCATGGCAACCCGTACCGCAAACCGACACAGGTAGACGGGTAGAACATACTAAGGCGTTGGAAGATTCATGGTTAAGGAACTAGGCAAACTGACCCTGTAACTTCGGGATAAAGGGTCCTCACAGCGATGTGAGGCGCAGAGAATAGGTCCAGGCAACTGTTTAACAAAAACACAGGGCTGTGCAAACACGAAAGTTGAGGTATACAGCCTGACACCTGCCCGGTGCCGGAAGGTTAAGAGGAGACGTCATCCCTTTGGGTGCAGCGTTGAATTGAAGCCCCGGTAAACGGCGGCCGTAACTATAACGGTCCTAAGGTAGCG
>ENA-OPML01000101-OPML01000101.1-human-gut-metagenome-genome-assembly--contig:-NODE-101-length-14735-cov-4.316281_pt1 | contig 14735 bp, 6 predicted proteins | sample MGYA00241526_ERZ501749 | MGnify/ENA primary metagenome ERZ501749 (study PRJEB25962, sample SAMEA2042647) | human gut metagenome | biome: human gut; feature: human-associated habitat; material: faeces... | reverse complement strand
GTCTGAGCGTAAATACTCACGTGTGTTATTTTTCACTCCAAATGTCGGATGATCCCCATAATATACGGCAACGGGCTGTAAGCACAATGCTTGCAGCCCGTTTGTCGTAGGGGTAAATGGGGGTCTAATGACCCATTGGGGTTAAAACTCGAACAGCAGGCGGGCGTTGATCTGTCGGCCCGTGAGGTAGTTGGGCACCGCATATTGCTGGTTGGTCACGTCGGTCACCCAGTAGTAGGAGTTTACGTTGTTGATGCCCAACAGGTTGAGGCAGTCGAGGCTCAGCCAGATGTTGCGGAAGACGCTCTTGCGCTCGCGGTGCTCATTGTTGAGCAACCGATAGCTCATGCCGATATCGGCGCGCTTATACGCGGCGGCCCGGAAGGTGTTGGTCTCCAGCTCGCGGTGAGGCGCCGAGAAGGGCAGGCCGTCGGCGTAGGCCAGTTTGAGGCTCATCTTCCACCTCGTGGTGCCAGGGAAATAATCGGTGAAGAAAAGGTTCAGGGCGTAGCGCTGGTCGGTGGGCATGGGCACCTTCACACCGTTGAGTTTCATCTTCGTGTCCATGAACGAAAGCGTTACCCACGAGTCGGTGCCGGGCACAAACTCGCCGAAGAGCTTCAGGTCGAGTCCGGCGGCATGCCCCGACGCCTCGTTGCTGCCATAGTAAACCACCTTCACGTTGTTGATGGAGTAGGGCACCACATTGCCCAGCAACTTATAGTAGAGCTCGGCGGTAAACTTAAACGGCCGGTTGTTCATGTTGAAGCGGTAATCCATGCCCGCGATGAAGTGGATGGAGCGCTGGCTCTTGATCTTGCGGTTGAGCGTGGCGCGGGTCACCCCAGCCACCGTCGACGTGTCGCGCAGCTCCTTGAAGAAAGGTGCCTGGTAGTAGAGTCCCGTGGCGAAGCGCAGCGTTACGTTGTGGTTGAAAGAGGGCGTGATGCCCAGCGACACGCGTGGCGACAGGATCGACTCCTTGTTGTAGTTCCAATGCGAGAAGCGCAAGCCATAGTTGAGCGTGAAGAGCGTGTGCTCGCCCGCCGAGCGGAAGCGCCACGTGTCTTGCACGTAGGTCTCCAGGCGATTGGCGTTGAGCTCGTTGCGTGCCCGGAGCGAATAGATCATGAAGAGGTCCTTGCCTGTGTGGGGCACGCTATAGCCCGCCGAGTCGCGCATCTCATACTCCACCGAGTTCTCCTCAATGTGCTCTTGCTTCCAAGTCAGTCCCGCCTCCACGTCATGCTGCTTGGCGGTGTGCTTCAGCAGCAGCTTCACGCTCTCCACGTGCGCCTTCAGGTAGTTGCGCGCATGCTCAAAGTAGGTTCCCACGCCGAGGTTCTCTGAGGTCTCGGTCTGTGTGAGCCAATACTGCCCCTGTATGTCGTAACGCTCCTGCTCGCTCGTCGAGAACGACGAACCGAGGAGCGATACCGAGGTGGAATCGCCCAAATGGCGCGTTATGCCCAGCGTGCCGAAGAACGTGCGGAAGCGGTCTTTCTCCTGGCCGTCGAAGTAAACGCGGAACGAGCGCACGCTCTCCATGGTGCCAAACTTCGTTTCGCGGTCCTCGGGATGGAAGTTGTAATGGTTGTCGGAGATGTTGCCGATGAAGTCGATCGTCCAGCGCTTGTTAGGCTTGTAGCTCAGGTAGGTCTGGTAGTCGAGGAAGTTGGGCTTGTATTCGCCCTTGGTCTCCAGCGATCCCAGGAGGTACCTTGTGGTTTTGTAGCGCAGGCCGTTGGCCCACGCCAACTTCTTGTTGGAGAAGCCCACGTAGGCGCTTCCCCCCAAGAGCGAGGCGGCGGCGGTGGCCTCGAAGCGCTTGGGGCGGCGGTAGGTGATGTCGAGCGCCGACGACATCTTGTCGCCATACTTGGCCTCGAAGCCACCCGTGGAGAAGCCTATGCGCTCCACCATGTCGGGGTTGATGACCGACAGGCCCTCTTGCTGTCCGCTGCGCACAAGGAAGGGGCGATACACCTCCACGGAGTTGATGTAAACCGAATTCTCGTCAAACGATCCACCCCGCACGTTATATTGCGACGAGAGCTCCGAGTGGGTCGACACGCCCGCCTGGCTCTGAATGAGCTCCTCCACGGCGTTGCCCGTGGTTGAGGGAAGGCTGTGGAGCGGCTTGGTGCTGATGTCTTGCGTCTGCCCGCTCTGAATCTTTTGTCCCGCCACGGTCACCTCGCCCAGCGTGCTGGCCTGTTCGGTGAGCGTTACCTGCAGCGTTTGGGTGCCCTTGGGCCTACGGAGCACGCGGGTCTTGGTGCGATAGCCAAGCATGGAGAACTTCACCACCACCGAGTCGGCCGAGAGCAGCTTCAGCTCATACTGGCCTTGCAGCGAGGTAACAGTGGCGCGCCCTTGGCTGGGGCACGTCACCGATGCAAACTCCACGGGGTTGCCCTCACCGTCGGTTACGCGGCCACGGAGGGTGAACGTCTGCGCCACGCAGCCCAAGGCCGTGGCGAGGAGCGCAAGGAGAAACAGAAATCTACGGTTCATATATAGATCTTAACGCAAGAAACGGCGATTTATTATAGCAAGAAGCAATTTCGATACGACGAAATGGGGGCATGGGCTTCAGGCGAACCGACTGCCCGAGGTGCGTAACCGCATTGTAACAGGTGTGAAGGGGTTTCTTCAACGGTTGTAACGACATCGACACAACCCTGCCCAAGGGCTTAGGCGTTCTTTGGGCTTTCAGTCCGCTTGGGTTGACTTTTATGGGTCGCTCCCCATGCAGGACGACTTCGAATTTTGGCGACAATCTATATTGAAATCTACACTGTTTTTGGCCACGACCGAAGCATTGGGCGGAAATGCGCGATTCTCAGCGTTATTATGCAACCTATTGATAAACAGGATGTTAGCGAAAGAAGTGGGATTTTGCGGTTCCAAATCAATCGTTCTGCGCTGCGAAACATGCCTAACCGAGCTACGATACATGGTCTTTCGAGCCTCGATACATGGCCTTTCGAGGTGCGGTTAGGTAGGTATCGCAACTCGAAACATGCCTAACGGTGATTGCACGACGCAGATTTTTGTCGACGAGTCTGAAAAAACGCTTGTTTCGTTGTCTCGTTCAACGAAAATCGCTGCACAACTTTTGCACCAAAATATCATACTCTAACGCATACATTAACCCCAATCGGTCATTAGACCGAAATAGGGTAAATCGTAGGATGTTATGGTTTCTATCCTACTCTTGTCAGCGTTTTTTTCGTCATCTTGCTTCCATTCGCGTCTCCACATAGTCCGCTATGTCTTTGGTCGCAATTTGCGACCTTAAACCATTCCTGATGGCCGATTTGGGATTAAGGCATAACCCTATGCGCAACACAACACAAAAGGCACGCTCCTTACGGGGGCGTGCCTTATGGTGCTGGTTGCGTTTCGCGTTTAGTAAACGATGGGTTTACTCTACGTGTTTCTTCCCTCCCTTAATGTAGACCTGTCCTTTCTGCGGCTGCTGTATGGCTCGTCCGCCCAGGTCGTAGCAGGCTTCGGCGGTTGCGGCGGCGTTCGGGTTGAGCGGAAGGGTGATGTGCTCGATGCCCGTCATGACGTCGGTGGGCTCTATGTACCAGAACGACGGAGCGTTGTTGGCGGGCGACGAAGCCAACCAAGGTACGATACGCACGTTGTCGCCGGCAAGATGCAGGAAGGGATAGGTGGCGTTGGTGGGATTGAGGCATTGCAGTTTGCTGAGTCCCTGCGTGGTGCTCACGATGCGGTATCGGCCCGCCTCCTTCGGGTTGCTGGTGAGCACCGTGCGCTTTTCCACCGCCAGCGTGGGTCCTACCATGCTCTTGGGGTGCGCCTTGTTTACCAGATAGAACACCTCGGGATCGTCGGCCGTGGGCACGATGCACCACATGGCCTTCCCCGCCTTGCGGTTGGTGCTCACGCTGAGCTCTGTGGCGTTGTTGGCATATAGCGCATAGCGTTTTGCGCCACGTCCGTAGTTGCGGAGGGTGTAATAGCGCTCCAAGCCCATCTCCACGCGAGGCGCTGAGCCGATGATGCCGTTGAGGCGCTCGTATTGCTGGCGCGACGGATGGGCTGCATACTCGTTGTAAGCGTCGTTTACCAAGCGGGCGGCCTCCGGGGTGTATTGCCCCACGATGGTTCCCACGTTGTCGGTTGAGGTAACGTCGTCGACCACGGCTCCCATGCCCAGGGCGGTGAGGCTGTCGCCATTGACCGATGGGTTGTAGGTGAAGGCCGAATCGGTGATCTGCTCGATGGAGTAGTTCTTGTAGATGATGGTGTAGCCACCACCCGATGTGCCGTAGGTGTCCTCCTCATACACAAAGCCGATGGTGTTGTTCTTCTGCCAGGTCATGGTGCTGTAGGCGCTGCTGATGTATGAGCTCTGATGGCGTCCGTCCCAATCCTTGGCGATGGCGTCGGGCGTGCGGTAGTCGGCGAGCGACTCCAACGCCTTGTAGTAGATGCCCACGTTGGCGCGTCCGCTACCGAAAGGCAAGCTCTGGAGGAGCAGGAACATCGTCTTCTTGTCCTTCTTGCGGGTCACGGGCACAAGCAACACCTCGCCATTGCATGCGTTTGAGAGTGCTGTTACGCCCTTGTTGCCGCTTCCCGAGAACGCCACTTGTCCCCATGTGCCCTGTCCGCTCCTTGTGTCGGAGAAGGTAAAGATGTTGAAGTTGCGTCCGCCTGTGCATCGGCTTGAGAGCAAGATGCTGCCATCGGGCAATTCCTCGGCTTTCGGCTCGTCGCCACCTGGCACAGGGCTCTCGTCGCATCCGCCCAGGAACAGCCACGTCTTACCGAAGTCGTCGGAGTAGAGTACCCAGTTGGCGGTTTCGTTGCTACCTTGGCGGCAACTGCTTCCCACGCAGTAAAGGCGGTAGTGGGTGCCCACTTTGGTGGTCTTGCTCTGGCAAATCTTTCCGCTGCCCACAAACCATCCGCGGATGGGACCGTAGGCGCTCTTGTCGAACTTGGAATAGATGAACTCCTCGTCGATATATTGCGGTTCGCTCCATGTGGCGCCATTGTCGTGGCTGCGGCGGATGTGGAGGTCGATGCGGCCGCTGCCAATGTCCACACGGCTGTAGCGGTAGTCGGCCACGGCCACTACTGTTCCGTCGTATGCCGTAGCGATGGCGGGTATGCGGTAAGGAATGGCTTGGGTGGTTGGCGTGGTGAAGATCTCCACCTGAGGCTCAGCGGGAACGGCGGCCTTGCGGATGGTTACGAGGAAATGGGTGAGGTCCACTCCGGCGTTGGCTCCTGAGAGTTGGAACGAGGTGGAGCGCTCGTTGAGGTCCTTGCAATCGACGGTTTGCGCCGTCGACTTTGAGGTGTACTTGTGGCCAGCGGCGTCGGTGAGCGTGATGGCGGTGGTTCCTGACATCACGAAATCGAAGCTATAGGCTGCGATGGCATAGTCGGCGCCGGCGCTGATGGTGTAGCTCTGTGGCTCCGTTGTTCCACGGAAGGCCTGTATGCGGGTGGCGTTGGAGTTGGCTATGCTCATGTTGTTGGCGCCAGCGTCAACCACCAACTTTGGCGCCGAAGCTGTTGAGGTCCACGTCTTGGCCCAGTTGCTGTTCTTCGATGTGAATGTACCTATTTTTATAAACAACATTATGTCCATTCAAAAATGCATCAATAATCTTTGGTTGTTTCCTTGCACCCTTGCGTAGAAACGCACGGAACGAATGGGGCAAAGGCATGGAACGATGGAGGGTGCGGCTTGGACAGATTGCGTGTGTTGTGCCCCGTTGTTGTTAGCCCCGAAATAAAAAGCCCCAAGCCGCATTGCGCAACCTGGGACTTCTTCGTTTATTGTCGGTGACAGCTGGTTCACCGACCTTCGATTTGTTTTGTAGCGTTTACTTAACCATTACCTTCTGGGCCTTGCCGTTCTTGATGACGATGTAGAGACCCGGCTTAGCCATAGAGGCTACACGCTGACCGTTGATGCTGTAGATGGCGTTGAGCTTCTGGTTCTTGTTGACCTCAACCTCGTTGACGCCTGTGATGGGACCAAACCAACCGTTGTTGTCGCCAGCCTGTGTGAGCTCGAGCGTCCAGTCGACCACTGAGAACCATGTGCCGGTGAAGCCAGCCTTGCCCGTGCGCAAAGAGTCGGTTGTCATACCGAGGGTCAACTCGTGGTTGATGACCTCAGCGGTCCATGTCAGACGCTGCCAGCCACGACCCTTACCATTGTTGGCATTGACGATACCAGCGAGATCGTCGCGGCTTGGATTCTTCTGGTACTCGTAGAAAGCGTCTTCCCAGATCTGGCCAAACTGGTCTGCAGCGCCAACGATCGAGTCGGTGCCATCGGCCTTTGTCTCGCCGCCGATGCCCATATCGTTGTGGGTCCAGTTGAAGGTCTGCGTAGGAATCTCAACCCAAGTGGTGTCGGCAGCCTGCTCGCCGTTGGCAGAGAACACATAAGAGCCTGTGCCCATGGTACGTGCGCAAACGGTTACCCTATAGGTGCCATTGGGCAAGCCAATGACCTTCTGGTCGGCATAGTAGTTGAGGGCGCCTGCGGTGCCATTCCATGAGTCGAAGTAACGGTGGGTTGCCTCCTGACGCTTGTCGTAGTACTGGCCTACGCCTGTGTTGGTGTTGCCGGTGCCCTTATTGATGTTCCAACCTGTCTCAGCGGCAGCGTCGGGGTTCAGAATCATACTTGTGTAGTCGGTGGTGTTAGGATTCTTCTCATAGAGATCCTGAGCCTGAGCCTGGGTGATGGCGTTCTTCAGCTGAGCGATGAGGGCTGTAACCGTAGCGTCGTTCTGGATGGAGTCGCCGAGTGTGAGCACAGAGACCTGCTCGTTGAGCGTAGCGGTCAGCGCCTTCTTGGCAACGGCTGACTTCAGAGAGGCCGACACAGAGTCGACCTCGTGTGCAGCGTTGTAATAAGTATCAGCGTAGCGCTTCAGCTCGGTGATCTTACCGTCAACGGCTGTGTAAGTGGCCTTGTCGGAGGTAAGGTAGTTGTTGGTCTTCTCCCAAGCGAAAGCCACGATGTTGTGTACGGGAGCGTATGACGACTCGTCGGCGAGTTTGGCCTGAACGGTAGGCAAGGTCTTGCCCTCAGCCATCACCTCAGTGTACTTAGCCTCCGACTTGTTGCCCAACTTGATGCCGTTGTTGAGCACGTCGATGTTGTTTTGGGCCTTGTAGGCCTCGATGCTATCCTTCACGGAAGCCTTGTCGCCAGCGTAGTGCATGCCGTCGGCGAGGTTGGCAGCGAGCTGCTCTCTCTTGGCAATGGCAGCTGCGATCTCCTCGGCAGTGGCCTTTCCAACATAGTAGAGCTTGAAGTTGGTGGCGCAGAACCATCCGTTCTGAGAGGGAACTGTTGTGGATGAAGGCATGTTGGTGCCGGTAGCGCCGATGGTCAGACGGCCATCGTACACGAGCACCTTACCCGTGGTCAGTGTGGTCCAAGCACCATCGTTGGTGCTTGCGTTCCATGTTCCAACGGTCAGAGGCTCAGAAACAGCCTCGTCCACGGGGCTCTTGGCGAACACGTGCTGGTCGCTCACGCAGTTGTCCTGAGTAATCAGGTCGCCAGCTACCATATAATAACCATTGGGCAGACCCTTGATGTCCTGGTTCACGCTGAGGTCATCGAAGTTCTGAGCCCATGCGTTCCAGCATGAACGGCCCTGTGCGAAGTTCAGGCGCTGGTCGCCCTCGGTGAACGAGCCCTTGTACCAAGCGTTGGATGTGAGGTCGTCGTTGCCCTTGCCGTTCTCGTAGTTGGCAGAGCCGTCGGCCTTTGTGGCGTTAGGATAGGTGCATGAGCCGTCGGCATTTACGGTAGGCTCCAGACCGTCCTTGATGAACCATGTGTTCTGAGCGTAGTAAGTGTAGTCGGCAGGATCGTCCACGGTGGCGTCCTTGCTGGCCAGATAGGTCTTGATGGCAGCGTCGAAAGCTGTCACCTGAGCCTCGATGTCGAGTGTTGTGCCGTTTGTGATGGCATCCTCCACTGCGTTGATGGCAGCGTCGAGCTCATCCAAGCCAGGATAGCCAGTCTCGCGGAGCGCTGTGGCCTTCTTCTCGAGCAACTGAAGCTTGGCGATGTTGTCCTTCACGGCAGCGAAACGCTTGTAGGCGGCATTGGCGGCCTCATAGCCTGCCGTCAGAACGTCTACGTCGTCGGATGAGGCAGCGTCGTCAGCGGCGATCTTGGCGTCCTCGATCTCAACGACCAAACCCTGATAGTCCATCAGGTCGCCCTCGATCTCGTCGAACTTAGCCACGAGCTCTTCGATGTCGCTTGCAATGATCTCCTGACGTGTCACATCGTCGATCTTTGTCAGGCGGATATCGTCGATGAGCACGAAGGGGTTAGAAGCCGAACCACCATCGCTCTTGTAACCGAGGGTGATGGTCAGCGAGTCGGTAGCGGTGATGTCCATCTCGTGCTTGGTCCATGTTGAGGCGTTGAAGCCATCGGCGTCGACCACGGTGTCGCGGCGGCAAACCACCTGCGAGAGGTTCTGCACCTTCTTATTATCTTTACTATTCTCGTAGTTGGCGTTGAACACCCAATAGGAAAGGGTGTACTTACCTACAGGCACATGCACCGTCTGTGTGTAGGTGGCCCAGTTGCCCCAACCTGCGCGGAGATATAGGAAGCCCTTGTTGTCGTCGCCCTGCACCTCGTCGGGCTTTGCGGGAGCCACCAAATAGGTGTCGCCGTCGTCAGCGATGGGAACGGCCTTCTCGCCGAGTGCGTAGGGGGCTGTGCCGAAATAGCACCAATCAGTCAGCGAGTTCTTGTTGCCGTTAGCCACGGTCCAACCCTTTACCTGACCCAAGAAGCCGTTCCAGCCGAATTCTGCGTCGTCCTTACGCTTCCTGGAGCTGATGCCGCCCCAGCAGTAGCCCGTACCGTCCTCAGCCATCCAAGCCTGAGATCGGTCGGATAATTTCTTTGACTTGTCGACGATTGTCTTTGTGGAACCATCAACGTTCCACGTCAGATCCTCGTCGAAACCAGCGTTGACGATGTACTTGGTGCAGTCGTCGCCAATCTGGTCTTGCGCAAATGTTGGTGCGGCCAACATTGCTGCGAGAGAGATTAGTAATACTTTCTTCATAAGTAGTGTAACTAATAATTAGAAGATTGTGATATTTACATTTAATAATCGGTGGCAAAGTTACACATTATGCTTTAATAATAGAGTGAAAAATCGTTCATTAAGGGCTACATTTTCGTATTTTTAGGGCGAAAATGGGGTAATACAGGGCTAAAAGGATGTGAAATGGGGGTAGAATGCGGTTTGCGGCTGGGAAGTGTGAGCGGTAGCTGCTGAATGGCAAACCGATGTGTTGTGATGCTAAAAATAGGCAAGAAAGCCCTATTATTCTTCATAAAAACGATGGGCATCATGGACCAAGAAAGCCCATGATGCCCACGGTTATAGGGTTCGCCCCTGAGAGAATGGCGGCTTATTTGCGTCCGAAATCGGCGGGAATGTCGCCCCATCGACGGGTGTCCCATTGCAGGATGGGCACGCGGATGGTATGGGTTCGAAGCCACTGTTCGGCCCTTGCGATGACCTGGTATAGCTGCTCGGTGTTGGCGTTGCGCTCCAGTTTGGTGCGACATTGCTTCTTCTTCACCCACAGGATGGCGTTATACGAGTCGGAATAGAGCGTCTTGTCGGTCACGCCCTGCTTGTCCCAAAGGGCGAGTGCATGCACGATGGCCAAGAATTCACCTATGTTATTGGTGCCATGCACGGGTCCGTAGTGGAACACCTGTTGCCCCGTGGCAAGATCGATGCCCTGATACTCCATGGGGCCGGGGTTGCCCGAACAGGCCGCGTCGACCGCCCACGCATTGCGTGTTACCTCGGGAGGCAACTGCAACGTGGCGTCCTTTGTCGGTGTGGGCGCTGGTGCGCTCGGTGCCGATGCCACCGATGGGCTCTTGACCGCTGCTTTGGGGTAGGATATTTCCATGCGTTTGATGATCTCTTGAATCTGGCGAGCCACCTTCCATTGCTCCGAAGCCACTTCCTCGGGCGTCAGCGTCACCACGGTGTAGCCCATGGCGTTGAGGTCGGCCGTTCGCTCGGCGTTGCTCACCGGCTGCTCGCCGCGAAAATGGTACTTGCCTGTCAGCTCCACGATGAGCCGTTGGGCCGGACTGGCAAAGTCGGCAATGTAGCAGCCCACTATATGCTTCCTGACGAAGTGGGCAGGCGCGGGCAGGCCCTTGAGCAACGCCCACAAGCTGCGTTCGCCGTCGGTCCAAAACAGGCGGTCTTCCTTGGCGCGTTGCTCAAGCCATTGGCGCGTCACACCCTTCGCGTGATGCGCTCCCTCGTCGTGCTTCTTCGGCATATTACATACGCTCAGGCACCTCGATGCCCAGCAGGCCCATGCCGTTCTTGATGACCTTGCCCACATTGGCGGCAAGCTTCAGGCGGAAGGCCTTCTCCACGTCGGTGTCGGCCGAGAGGATGCTGTAATCGTGGTAGAACTGGTTGAAGAGCTTCGTCAGCTCATAGCAGTAGTTGGCAATGCCGGCAGGGTTATAGTTCTCGCCAGCGTCCTTCACGGCCACCTTGAAGGCGTCGAGCTTCTGGATCACCTCAACCTCCTTGGCGTTGGGCGCATAGCTGCCGTCGATGGGCAGGGCGTCTACGCCAGCCTCGTGAGCCTTGCGCATGATGCTCTGGATGCGGGCGTAGGTGTACTGGATGAACGGACCCGTGTTGCCGTTGAAGTCGATCGACTCGGCCGGGTTGAAGAGCATGTTCTTACGAGCGTCGACCTTGAGGATGAAATACTTCAGCGCTCCGAGGCCCACGATGCGTGCCACCTCCTGCTTCTCCTCCTCGCTCATGTCGTGGAACTTGCCAAGCTCGTCGGATGTTTGGCGAGCCTCCTTCACCATCTGCTCCACCAGGTCGTCGGCGTCGACCACCGTTCCCTCGCGGCTCTTCATCTTACCGTTGGGCAGGTTCACCATGCCGTAAGAGAAGTGAACGAGGTCCTTGCCCCACTTAAAGCCCAGACGGTCGAGCAGGAGCGAGAGCACCTGGAAATGGTAGTTCTGCTCGTTGCCCACCACATAGATCATCTTGTCGATGGGGAAGTCGTTGAAACGCATCTCGGCCGTACCGATGTCCTGCGTCATATATACCGATGTGCCGTCAGAACGGATGAGGAGCTTCTGGTCGAGGCCGTCGGCTGTGAGGTCGGCCCACACGCTACCATCCTCGCGCTTGTAGAAGAGGCCCTTCTTCAAGCCCTCCATCACCTTGTTCTTACCCACGAGATAGGTGTTGCTCTCATAGTAGATCTTATCGAAGCTCACGCCGAGTGCCTTGTAGCTCTCGTCGAAACCGGCATACACCCAGTTGTTCATCATCTCCCAGAGGTCGCGAATCTCCTTGTCGCCCTGCTCCCATTTCACGAGCATGTGGTGCGCCTCCTGGATGAGTGGAGCCTCTTGTTTGGCCTTCTCCTCAGCCTTCTCGTCGTCCAATCCCTCAGCCATAAACTTGGCCTTGAGCTCGGCGCACTCCTCGCGGTAGTGCTTGTCGAAGAGCACGTAGAAGTCGCCGATGAGGTGGTCGCCCTTCTTGCCGGTGCTCTCGGGTGTGCAGCCGTTGCCCCACTTGAGCCAAGCGAGCATCGACTTCATGATGTGAATGCCACGGTCGTTCACAATATTGGTCTTCACCACCTTGTTGCCGTTGGCCTCCAGGATCTTGGCCAAGCTCCAACCCAGCAGGTTGTTGCGCACGTGACCGAGGTGGAGGGGCTTGTTGGTGTTGGGCGACGAATACTCCACCATGACCAGCGGAGCGTCCTCGCCGGCGTGCTTCATGCCGAAGGTGGGGTCGGCGTCGATCTCACCCAGCAGTCCGAGCCATGCCTCCGGGGCAATGACGAGGTTGAGGAAACCGCCCACGGCGTTATAGGCTGCCACGGCCTTGCAATCGCGCACCAGCACCTCGCCAATCTCGGTGGCGGTGTCCTGCGGTTTCTTATGCGAGAGTTTCAAGAGCGGGAAGACCACCAGCGTAAGGTTGCCCTCGAAGCCGGGCTTGGTCTTCTGCAACTGCACCATCGACGGCTCAGCGTCGACGCCATAAAGCTCCTTCACGGCAGCCAAGGCCGATGAGCTGATCATGTTTTCTATATTCATCTTAATGCGTATTTTTCGATTGATTGATGCAAAGTTACTAAAAAACTAACCGTTTGAGGGTAAATATGCCCACAAAATGAAAAAAACACCGTTTTTTCGATACAACGAATCGTTTTTATTTGTAACTTTGACACCATCTACAAGACAATCTATAACAAACCGCCCTTCTCCCGCTAAACCTCAACACTGAGTAAGGGCCATAAAACCATCAACTAAAAACACTATCACTTATGAAGAAAAACTATCTGCGCATTGCGGCCCTATTGGCTGCCGTAGTGTCGTCGACTTCAGCGATGGCCATCGATCCACCTACCATCGCACAAGAATTGGTCGATGGAGCTACCTACACGCTCATCAACTACGCCAAACCCGACCTCTACCTGAGTCGCACCATCATGGGATGGCGCCTATTACCTGCTCGATTACGGTTCGTCGAACTGCAAGAGCTATGCTTTCGTGGCCCACAAGGACGATGACGGTTGGTACTTCAACAGCACCGATTCAACCTTCATCGGCTACGGCGTAGGTTTGTCCAACCTCAATGGCAACCTCACCCAAGCAGCCCATTTCATCATCACACCCAGTGCCGATCACCCAGGCTTCTACCGTTTGGTGAACGCCACCGACCACCCTTGTGAGGGTGTCCATGGCCTGCCCGTTCACCTTAGCGGTGGCGGCCAGTATTTGGTTAGCACGTTTAATGGCAACCAGTTCTTCCCCGACTATATGGGAGGCGTGGAGATGATGGACGACAACACCACGCCCTACATTGATCCTGAGACCGGCTGGATACACCCCCTGAATGCCGACCACGAGTTGTGGGCTTTCGCCGACACGGCCCATGTTGCCAATTATCATCAGCACATGCAGCTCTATACGCTCATCACCGGTGTGGAGAGCCAGCGCCTTGAGGTGCCCGAGGAAGGCTTCGCTGCTGGCTGGCAAGCCTGGGTCGACGCCGCCACCTTATTATATAGTAAGGAGGAGGTTACACAAGACGATTACAACACGGCCACCCAGATGGTCGACGCCAAGAACAATCTCTACAACGAGATAAAGAAAGCGCAAGCGATGCTCGGCGAGAGCACAAACGCAACCTTCAAGGCTGCCATCGCCAAGGCGCTTCAAACCTTCTGCACCGTGACCGACCCCGACCAGCAGGCTGCTGCCCAAAACGAGTTGATCTACGCTGAGGTGGAGTTCAATGGTGGTAAGGGCGATATCACCAATTTGGGACAGAACATGAGTTTTGAGGATCTCTCGGCCCAAGGAGGTGCCGAGGCAACGGGTTTAGGTGCTACTCCTACAGGTTGGAACGCCTACGTGAACGGCAAGCAGGTGACTACCGCCGACGAGGTGCGCGCCACAGGGCTCACGACCTGGTATGGCGTGAACAGCGACAGCGAGGGCGAGAGCAAAGACGGCAACCTGGCTTTCGGCATCTGGAACCGGAGCATACCCGAGTTTGAGATCTCGCAAACCATCGACGGACTGGAGAACGGCACCTATCACATTGAGGCTGCCGTGATGGTCGGAGCCAATGGCGACGGATCGCGCCGCACCACACAACGCATCTTCGGAAACCTCAACTCCACACTCTTCGGACTGGAGAGCGAGTACGACGCTTCGCTCATCGACGCCCACGAGGTGCTGGCCTACGCCAACAACAGCGAGTTGACCACCGACCGCGAAATGCAGAACATGGCATGCGATGCCTACGTGTATGATGGCACGTTGACCTTCGGCTTCCGCACCAACGGCAACATCGCAGCCGCCAAGCGCACCACAGCCAACCCCCAGGGTGGCGACGGTTGGTTCAAACTCGACAATTTCCGCATTGCGAAGATGGGCTATGTCAAGGACGACGCGCTCAACATCTACAACTTCTACTTCGACAAGCTCATGGCTTTCAACGATGAGAAGATGCAGGAATCGGTGGCTGTCGATCTGCAAAACACCATCGACAACAACTATGTAGACGATGACGCCGACCCCGCCGCCATCGACGCCGCCATCATGGCCTGTAAGAACATCATCACACCGGTGGTCAACTCAGTGAACCTTTACAAGAAACTGGAGAGCGCCCTTGAGGAACATTACCAGAACCTCAACACCTATGCCCTCTACGACGGCATCGACGCCTACCGCCAGGTGGTTGAGGTGGAGGCGCAAGACCTCTATGCCGATGGCACCGCTGGCGAGGAGGAGATCAACGCCATCATCGCCAAGATGGATGCTGCGCTTGAAAAGTGCAAGCTCGGAGGCGTGAAGGTGGGCAGCGAGGCCACAGCCCTCATCAAGAACCCCAGCTTTGAGGACCTCACCGCACAGGGTGGGGCTGGATCGGAAACGGGTGGCGTGGCCGCTCCTCCCACTGGATGGACGCTCACGCTCAACGGCGACGTGCAAGACGCCACCACCATCAACGGCTACAACATGGCCTGGTGCGGCATCAACAACGGTGATGCCATCAATGTGACCGACGGCGAGGGCAACACCCACACCCAGCAGCCCACCGACGGAACGCACCTCTGGGGTATCTGGA
>ENA-OPML01000085-OPML01000085.1-human-gut-metagenome-genome-assembly--contig:-NODE-85-length-15856-cov-1.524777_pt1 | contig 15856 bp, 38 predicted proteins | sample MGYA00241526_ERZ501749 | MGnify/ENA primary metagenome ERZ501749 (study PRJEB25962, sample SAMEA2042647) | human gut metagenome | biome: human gut; feature: human-associated habitat; material: faeces... | reverse complement strand
CTTTATCTTTATTCTTAGTAGTAGTAAATAATTGTTTTACTAACCACCACGTTTCTTTAAACCAGTTCATAGTTATTTAGATTTAGATTCGCCTACTACTTTATTTCTCAAAGCTGTCTTTGCCTTTAGCTTCTCTCTATCCATAGCAGCTTTATCAGACATACGTTGCAACTCAGTTTCATGCTTCATTCTATCTTTTTCAAGCTGTATCTTCTTATTTTCAGCTTCTCTCTTCTGTTCTATTTCTCTACGCTTATTGTTAAGTTCTAATTGTTTAGTAGCAATATCAGAATTTATCTTCTGCTATTCTAGAGCTTGCTTTCCTATTTCAATTGGATCAGGAATTCCATTCATATCTTGATCCATATTCTCAGCACCACGATAAGAATTAATTTGTGCTACAGTAATTTTAGTAGCATTATCTTGTTCTGCTTTATATCTGTCTTGGTCTACTTTATATTTTTCAAGATCCAGTTCAGCTTCCTTAAGCATAAGTTCTTCTTCTTTAAGCTGATTCTGTTGTTCTGCCATCTGCTGTTGAGCTTGTTGTTCAGCCTGTTGCTGTTGCTGTATCTGTTCCATTCTTTTCTGCTCTATCTCTTCAAGTCTATTTTTAATCATACTCATGTTATCTAAAGTAATGATTTCAGCAATATCTAACAGACTAGCACCATTCTGCATAGCAGGTTGCAGCAATTGCTTTAATTGATCTATATACTGTTGATTCTTAGTGCTATCATCTACAAATATATCCATATCTTCATAGAAGAAATTATCAGATAATTGTACAAACGCTCTGGTAGCATCATCTAATATATAATTCAAGTATCTCTTATTATCTTTCCAAGCTGCTTTAGAAGTATTCAATAGCATTGTTAATACTCTTCTCTTCACCTAATTATGATTCCAGAACCAAGGTTCAGTAATATGATAAGACATGTTAACAGCAGTATTAGCATTACTTACTAATTCACTAGCAGCAATCTGTCCTTGTCTTTGTGGAGTAATACCAGTAAGCTTAGCTACCATATCTTCAATCTTCTACATTAATTGAATATACTCAGCTATTACATTACTCATAGTTAAGTCCCAAGAAGATAACTAGTTGAATTGAGATGGTTTACCTCCTTCACGTCCTGGTATATCCCATCCTTCATCATATGGATTAATAAAAGCTACACCTAGTGCACTTAAGTAATGCATCCACTTGTTAACATCAATATTCATAGATTTAGGTATCTAAGTAATATCCATTACTGCTACTTTACCTTTATCTCTAGATAATGCTAATTCAAGTCTATACCACACTACAATATACATATACTGTAATGGTTTCATCATACTTACTAATGATCTAGGTTTACTATTAGTATTATTATACACTACACCAGTGTAAGGTAATTTCTGTGAATTAGGATTATCAGCAGATATATGTTGATATTCAATAGGTTGAATTCCTATGTACATATCATCACCAATTCTATATCCTTCCCATACTTCAATAATCCAATCCCATTCTACAGATTGTTCAGTACCTGTTACTTTATAATCTTCATCTACTTGAAATTCTTCAGCTTCTCCAGTTTCTGGATTTAGTAAAGTAACAAATCCTATCTTTTTGAAAGATTTCCAACAGCAATGATATACTACTATATGATCTATATCAAATGGATTATCTGTAAAACTATTAATCTTATGTAGCTTAATAGATTCATAATCTATACTAGTCTTTCTTATCTCTGGATTATTACCTGCTCCAGGTCTTTGATCAATAAGTTCTAATAATTCATTTAGTTGTCTTTCAGACATTTTATCATAGAATCTATCGTATATCTCAGTAGCAGACATAATCATCTTTCTACGACACCATGCGGCATCATCTATGAATTCTAAGTCTAAAGAATGCTCATAATCAAAGTACATAGGGTTTACTCTTTCTACGTAAGGATCGCCATTAATTACACCTATATAGTATATTTCTTCCCCACCTATTAAAGCGTCTTTCCAACCTTTATAGAATTCGTGGGTAAGATTCAACTTCCTCTTTAGGAATTGTAATGCGTGATAAGCTTCAGTTTCTGCTATATCTTTATAATCTTTCTATAGATACTTAGCTATAGCTTCTGGAGTCTAGATTTCTCCTGTAGCTAATGCTTGTTCATATCTGGCTGCTTGTTCTGGACTTAACTTACTAGCTATAGTAGCCTGAATATAATCCATTAACATTTCTTTAGCTTTTTCCTACATTTCACTAGCAGCTATATCACTTGTACGTTGTGGATGAAAATTAAAAGGTCTCTTAGTTTCTTCACCAAGTAACTGATCTACATATGGTTTGATGATATTATAATCCTATGCCATAGCAGGAAATCCATCATCTTGTTTAAACGGATTGGTTACATATTTAAGATCCTTTTCATTATATATGCTATTATATAAATCATAGTAAGTCTACATCTCGTCAGATCTAGATCTACCATTACCACCAAATCCTGAATCTCCAGCGCCTACTACATAGTCTACGCAGGCTTCTTTCCAGGCTTGTGTCTTCTTTGACATTGGTAGTTTCTGTGCAGGGAAACTTTTAGTATTCTTCATAATTAAAATGTATATACATTATCGTCGTTTGAAAATACTCTTGGAGTATCGTCATTGAACCAACTCTGCGCAAAAATTGGTCCATCAAAGAGCATCTTCTATTTGTTTTCTTTTTCTTTCTTTTTAACAACTACATTATACAGTTGTTCTCTATATATCATAACCTACATCAACGCCATCACTCGGTCAAAGTTACCTGTATCGTTATAGCTTATTAGCTCTTCTAATAGCGGCTCTGATAGTATCCTAGTTAGGTTCTTCTTACCTGGTGCATACTCTTCATTTAACCATTCTTTTATCATACCTTCACCCCATTGCTTTATCTACTTATTCATGTGACAACCTTTTCTTCTTTGTACTTTAGAATTACTAACTATATCATTAATAATATCAGGTTGATCAGCTAATAAGTAATCACAATGCTTAGCAGTAAAGTAAGGGAATAAACCTTTGCGTTCATTTTCATACATTATACGTGCATTATAGTATAATGCTAACTTACGTAGATTCTCATAGTACTCTTCAGCTGTTGCAGGTCTACCAGTATATTCAGCTACTATAATATCATAATACTCTTCAAAGTTCTAAAACCTCTTATATACAATAGATGATCCTAATGAATTAGTACCAGACTAATCATGATCATAAGGGTCTACACCTATTATATATAATCCAGCTGTTGCATCTTTAGCTGGATGTTCCCATATAACTATTGAGCCAGTAGGATCATCGTCTTTACCAAGTGGATACTTAGTAACATCGCCATGTTTCTTAGGTATCCATTTGATACTACCAGATTCGTCAAATATTAAATCACCTACTTGTTTATGATTCTATAACTAAGTATTAGTACGAATAAGTCCTAATTGCTACTATAGTTCTTTTTTAGGAAATATATTACCACCAAATTCTAGACACGCTTCTTGTGGAGTAATACATCTTTCAGCTACATATCTATCTATAGTATTAGTATTAGTAGCATTTTCTATTACTTTTCTACGTTCAGATAATGTATATTCTAGAGCTAATTTGTGTAATGTATTTCCATCTTTATCCATGTAAAGACGGTTTCCTTTTTCATCTCTAATATCATTATTAGTATACTGTGGAATAAAAAAACCGCATTTTTTGTTACTAGTATGTTCATCCCATATATTATCAAATCCTAAGCAGTTATATCCATCTGGATTATAAAACATGTCTTTCAATGTTTCAAAATGGCTACTTTCATCACCGCCTGTTCCAAAAGCTATCATTGTACCAAAAGCTACGTCGTCTTGTTCTACAGATGGTCTAGCAATCTACCACGCAGCACCTAATTCTGGGCACGAACCCGCTTCTTCAAATATAATCAATTTACCAGCTTTACCACGTACTATATCAGGATTATCTTTCAAAGTAACACCAATAATCTCTGACTTGTAACCCATTTCTACTTCTTTACCAAATTCATCCTTAGTCCAGAATCCAGCTCGTTTACGCATAGTACTGTTGACAGATCGTTTTTTACCCCAAGCTGTATTCTTATCTATAAAGTCCATATAGTCCCAAGCTTTAGTAAGAATACCATCTTCAGTAAGATACTACTTATTAGAAGCGTATATATACGTCTTAGTACCAGGCAATAGATAATAGTTACGACAAGCCATCGAACCATTTTTATATGAATAACCTTTACGACGTGACTTAAGTACACACATATGTTTACCTTGCTCTTCAGCTTCCTACATAGCCTAGAAAAAAAAGTAATCGTAATCGTAGAAGTCTGGGAACTATAATTCACGTTTTTTTATTACTTTTGTAGTACCGTCTGGTTTATTTTTTATTTCATGCACAATACGTTGAATAGGACAAAAGTTAATATAAAAATAGTTATACCCAGTGATGTAATCTCCATCCTCTGCGGTATAACCATTAATGCAACGATCTTTCTATTCGTCCCAATATGTGTAATATTCAGTAGTACCAATTGGATACTAACAATAAGCTCCGGTCTTTAAGAATGTTAAAGCCGGAGTTCTAAACTTATCACTATTTATTATTTTCTTCTAGAAGTCAATCATAGTTTATTCTTTAATTGGTCGCCCTACCACCGAATCGAACCCGGACCTAGAGGGTTAGAGCCTCTCGTGCTACCACTACACCATAGGGCAATATGCCAGGGAATATTTAATGTCTGTCCCTGTCAGACCTCTCTATCAGTTCAACGAGATTATTTCTTAAACAAACTCTTTAGCCAATGAATAGTACGCTTGATAATACCTTTCTTCTTAGGTTCAGCTACTGCTTCTTTCTTATATTCTTCAACCAAAGATTCACTGGCTTCTTTAAGATAAGCATCTGCTTTTCGTTTGTTATCAATTTCTTTTTCAAGCACATCACAAATTTCTTCAGTGCTATTGCATTTTGTTAAATCAAGTACTTTCTTCATAGTTTCTTTATTTATATTCATATAACGTACCTATTAATTTATTGTTATAAACTTGTGTATAATTTGTACAAATTAAGCTAATTCATAAGGATTAATCTGAGCATCTCCACGTACTTTAGTAGTACTAACTTCTTCAGCTTTAACTGCCTTTTCGAGGAAATCTAATGTTTGAAAAGTAGCTTTTACTTTTTCCATACCAGCTAATAGATCTTTGATCTTCTTTTCATCTAATTGCTCTTCTAGAGAATCTTCATAATACTTACTAATAGTATCTACTTTGTTTCTCATACTATCAAGCATTCTTAGATTTCTAGTATATATTAGCTTTTTATAATCATCTTCACAAGACTTTTCTTCTACTGTAAGATTATAATTCTCATCACCAAAGTATAACTACTTAAGCTTCTTTTCTCTGATATCTGGTTCTAACTGAAGTACATATGGAGATTTAAAATACCACATAAGTACTATATAACTTATTACATTTGTAGCTTGTGTTTTATCTGGCTTATCGGCCTCCCATAACTTTTTAAAGAATGGGAGACCCAAAGCGTCAGGGTGTATTACTACTTTACCACCATTTATATCAAATAGCTTCATCAGTTACTTCTTCAACACTAGGTTCAAAATTCTCTGGCATAAACTCTTCAGGGTGCTGAGCTCTATACTCTTCTTCAGCTTTAGTATTAGCAATAGCATCTAACAGTTGATAGAATTTCAATTCTACTTCTTCTCGTTGTTCAGCAGGAATAGTAGGCATCAACTTTTCAATAGACTGCTTCATTACTTCTTCAGTAAATTCACCTTGTACAGTTTCTGTTCTGTAAGGCAATCCGTTAATGTTAACATCAATAAAATTTCCAACGCCTGATGCACTCACTGGAGTAATTGTAATATTAAGTTCTTTCATATTCTTATTATTTATTTTCATTATTTTGTTCTGCTGTAACTTCTCCAAATCCTTTTTCTCCTCTTTCAGTTTCACTTAGCTCTTCTACTAAAGTAGGTTCTAATATAGAACAAGGTACAATAACTAATTGAGCAAATGGTTCATCTATAGTATATACTGTAGGAATAGCATCTGTAGTTACTTTAAATTTAGCCACCAACTCTCCACGATATCCAGCATCTATTAAACCTACTCCATTTGTTAAAGCTATAGAACGTTTACTGATTGAAGACTTCATCATAAGTAAACCACAATATCCTTCAGGAATCTCTACTGCTAAATCAGTATGATATACAAGAACCAACTTGCCACTATTATCTACTTCTTGAGTAATACGAGTAGCATACAGATCCAATCCAGCATCTCCTGCTGTAGCTCTAGTAGGCAACTTGCCTTCAGACTTCTTAATCTCTTCTGTACCGTCTTCTTTCTTTACTGAGTAATCTAACTTTTTAAATTTCAACTGTTCCATAATTCTTTTTCTACTTTTCTATAACCTTCTTCTAAAACTTCTACTATCTCTTTAATTATTTCATTCTTAATTGTATCAACATTAAGACCTTGTGTAACTTCTTTAGAGTGTACGATTCCGTGAGTAACACCTTCTTCGTTTTTACGTATGAAGTGAACGTGTAAAGTAGGATTACCGATACGATTTTTATTTACATCTATATCCTATGTTTCCCACCAAATAGCTTCTAAATTATTCATCTTGTTCAATATCTTTTGTATTAATACTAATTGCTTTGCCATGATGAAATCCCCAATCTAAGAATACTGTATTACAAAGTGCATGATCTATATGAGGTAGTCCACTTTCAGGATCTATTAATTCTCCTTTGTCTATAGCAGTAAGATGTCTTAGTAATGCTGCTTTATATCTTTTCCAAAAATCTGGAAGGTTTTGCCAACTGTTATCTGAGTATTTCTGAGCTCCGTAAGTAAGTACCTTACCAATATTCTCAACTACATCTAATGGAACTAGATCCATTCTTACTTTACCACAATCATATTTCTTACCATCATTCTCCATCTTCAATATACTTATTAGTTAAACAATTGTACAATCCTTTTATCTGTAGCTGTCTAGTTTCAATGCTGTCTGTATCTTTCAACTTAGCTAAACCTTCTAGAATATCATCCACGAATTCATTGTATGTTAAGGAATAGTTGTTGATCTTCTTATCTGCAACTTCCATTAACTTCTTTAACTCTTCACTAATATTAGATCCAAATTGTTTAACATTGTTCTTCTCAAATTCCCATAGAGCTAATGAATCTTCTTTACTCTGTCTTTCCATATTCTTTCATTACTTTAATAAAACATCCAGCAGCCCAGCCAACTAAATACGCATACCCTTCGTTACCACCACCTGAGAATTCTTCTCCATTCATACCTGTAACTTCAAAGTAATAATCAGTTATGTGAACTGATTCGTGTGCTATATGTGTACCATCTACTTCATCAGGTCTATATATTATGCAAATAATACCCATTTCAGAACTACTATTTAACATAACAGGTCTACATTCTGCAATAGCGTCTCCGTCATACGTCTTTAACATTTCTTCTTCAGCTTCTTTTCGTACTTTATCAAAACCAGGTAATAAGTCGTATATAGTGAATTTTTTCAGTATTGTGTATATATCTTCTTCCTTTTCTATTACAGCTATCCAAAATGTTCTAGGATATATATTATCAAATCTTCTTAGTATCATATTCTTAATAGTTTACTGTCACTAATTGCTACATACATCTGTATATTGTTAAGTAATACAGGATCAAAGTAAATAGAATCTAACCAGTGAATCTTATAATTAGGTGTTAAGCATTCTTCAATAAACTGTCTCATTTTGTTTCTTTATATCTCTTTTTTAATTTAAGTTTAAATAAGTAAGCAAACATAATATCTTTAGTATCTTCATCATTTGACATTACTTCTTTAGCAAACTTAAATGGACTATTGCATATTACTTCTATAACAGGATAAGGTAAATTATATTTGTTTGCCAGACTTGAATAAATTGATATCTTTTTTTGCTGTTGCATTTATATAATATTCACTAGTTTCTAACTCTGTTAAAGATTCTCTGATAGTATTAGGTCTAATAGAATTTATTATTACTACAATATCAGATTCATCTAAATCGCGATTTCTATATAATATATCAGATAACTTTTTAATTTCTTTGTTAGAGTAAGGTTTCTTCGGAACGAAAGAAGTTAATTTTAAATTAGAACGTAAGTTAAAAAGATGTCTAAAATATCGTACTAACCTATTACTTCTATTCTCTACATGTACTATATGCCCATTGTCAAAGATCATATAGAAATGTTTATTATTTATTTTATTATTCATTTACTCTTAGTATTAATGTTATTTGCACCCTATCTTTTATTATCTCTGGAATTAGTATCTTATTAACTACTAATTCATCTTCTGCTTTTCCCTGTACTAAAAGACCCTCTTTCTTGAACTTACTTATATATCTACTTAAGTTATCAGGAGTAATACCCATAGTACTTTTAATCATTCTACGATTGTCAGTATTGGCTACATTTTTACTTACACCAGGTATTGGAGTAAAGTTCACATCTAATTCAACGAACTTAGTAAGTAACTCCAATTCCCTGTTTGTAAGTTGTAGTATACCATTTAAAGCGTTAAGGTATTCATAGTAAAGATTGCCTTTATTAACAGTCTTTACTAATTTATTCATCTAACAAATCTTTAATACTGTTGAGAACTTTATTTAAATTGTGGTATACAGTTTCTGCTTCTACTTTAACACATTGCTGCACATTACCTTCATTATAATCCTTCATCAGTTCATTATAATCTTTAGTATATGTATCAATCAAAGTATTAACGTATTCTTTTACTTTCTCTAACTTATCACAACAGCGTTCACATTCATCCTCATTATCATCTTCTTCTGCTTCTTCACTATACCAGATTACATAATCTTTGTTAGCTAATTCTTCCATAGTAGAAGAATCAAATGCCATTGAAGTATAAGTTTCTGTATCTGATACTACTTCAGATTTCTGAAGTTCCCACAAGTTTAAATCTTCAACTTTAGTAAACACATCACCTTTTTCAGCGAAGCTAAAATCCTTAATTACTTTGTATCCTTCCATATGTCTAACTTTTTATTTAATATCTTTTGTTTAAATTCTTGTATTCTGTTAAAGTTCTTCTTACACTCTTCATACCCATCAATTCTGCCTTGAATGTATCCTTCGTGTTTTCCTTGAGCATAAGTAAGAGCACCAAAGCCAATAACACTTACAAGTATTATTATTATTGTTCCCATAATGCCCTTAAAACGCACTAATATAAAAAGTGTTTAAAATATTTAACATTTATTAATGTTTAGTAAAGTAATAGCAAAAAGAATGCCCTGCTTTGATGGCAGGGCAGCGACTTAATACTCTAAAATAAAACATTCAATCATGAATGATAGCTTATTTAACGACTTTAGCTACAACGTCGTATGGTTTAACTAATTGTGAGTCTTTAAATAGATCAAAGTATTTAGCAAATTTCTTAGGGTATACTATAGTATCACCAACCTTAATGGTACTATCAGTACCGATTGGAATAGATAGAACAATACCTTTTGCAAAATCTGATTCAACTTCTTTAGTATGAGTCTTTACTTCATACTTATTAAAACCTTCTTCGTCCTTTTCCCCAGTAGGGATTTGCTCTGTATATTCTTTAGTAACCATGATAGGAGCTAAAGGTTTTACCAATATATCTTTTTCAAAACTATATTCCAATCCGTTTACCACTGTTTCTAGTACTTTATCTTCCATAATATTTACTTTATAATATCTATTAACGCAGTAAGTAAAGTAAGGTTACTCATCTATGTGATTAAATTTACGCTTAAAAATATATCCTTTATGGCAGATGTCCATTCTATCTTTAAAGTTAGCGCAGTTCATATTATTAACAAACGCACAACCTACACAACAACCTTTACTAAGCTCAGGAGTAGCTATATAAGTTTTATTCCTGAAAACATACTCAATTCTATCTGCTTTTTTTTGTTCGTTCTTTTCCATAGTAATACCGTTTTAGGGGGCTACCTTTTTTAACCAAAGACCGTCAGAAAGGTAGCTAAACTGAGCCTACTTACGATTAGGATTCCCTGGTGCGCTTCTACCTTATGGTAACTTCTTTAAGCGTGGAACGTACTACGATCCCGTGTACTTAGGGCACATTACTTTGTTAATTTATTTAGTATGATATAAGCTAGACATCCTAACATACCTACTAAACATAGTGCAGTAAATTCTGTCATTTAACTGTATTTATTTCTTTCTTAAACTGTTTATATAAATCTTCAGAGAAAGTATATTCTATTTGTCCTGGTAAAGTAAAGGATCTATAATTATCATTTAATTTATAGTTCTTACTTAAGTAAAGACAATTAGAATACTGTTGATCTCTTTGTCTTATAAAGTAGTAATTCATATTTATACTGTATTTAACTGTATCTACTGTATACAGTAACGTATATTTAATTATATTGGTTATTATTATTAACATTTATTATGAATATTTATTTAAGTTTAATAGCTATTTTTTAACATTATTTAAAATAAAAATATATAAAAAATTTTTTTGGTGAAGAAATCTGTGTGTGGGAACCAGCAAAAATTCACACCCCTCTACCTTGTATCGGAGTGGAACACCCCTACGGGCTTGTATCTGTTGGGCTATTCCACACAAGTAACAAGTAATCAAGAAAGGAGAAAAAAATCATGTTAAGCAAATTGATTTCAGCAGAAAAAAGAACTCGAACTAATGGCGATGAGTTTTACGTGTGTACATTTAGTTATTCACAAGGCGCTAAGGATGCACCTACATTCATCACGATTGGAGGTGTTAAGGTATTGAACCCCCAAGCGGCTGCAATACGCAACATTAATCTTGTTAAGTGTTTGTTTCCCACTGAGGACGAAACTGCGAAAGCATACAAGAAAAATCTTGACCGATTTATTAAGTGTATGGAAAGCGATTCAAAAACCTTTACAACGAAGAAGGGAGAAGTCGTTAAGTTATCTGATTGTGAATTTTCATTACCGTTGGTATACAAGACCTTGCCGGTTAGTGAGGTATTAGGTGTAAGTAAAATTTACTACGCTGATGCAAATGGTGAACAAAAGGAATTAACACAACTTAATGCAGTTGGGTATTCACGTCTTGAGATGATTGTTGATGACAAAACGGGCGAAATTACTAATTATAAGGACTCAAATGAATGGGATAATGACCTTAACGGAGGAACTTATATTGAAGTAATTACAAGGAACGCAAACGCAAACATTGCTAACGGTTCATATTGGTATGAGAAACGTGTCAATAAACCAGAAGCAAATGAAAGCGTTGGTAATCCTGTTTCAGAACCTGAAAAAAATCAACAAACTGATGACGAGGACGATGACGAGTAAACCTAATATATAGCTCTTGCAGTCTGACTGTGAGGGCTATGGTTTACCGTTTCAAACCAATTGAGTCACCATTATAGCAATTTTATTTATCAATAAAAATATATATTATGGAAACACCAAAAATTACAGTTAATGAAGCTCTCATAATAGCAAAAGAATATCATCTTGAAGCAGAAGTAACCGAATGCATCAAACAAGGTATGTCACCAATCGAAGCGTTAATTGAATGGGATTTAATATAAAATTAGAGATGGATAAAAGACAAAAAAACAATTTAATGACACTATTAACATTGATTATGGTACTTGGTCAATTTATTCTATGGATAATGTTATTACTATTAGATAAAGTATGATAAAGCTTATAAATAATATAACCCAAATTATAATATTACTAGGATGTTGTGCTATATCAATATTTATATTATTTGTATTAATTACGTTTATTAAAAATGTAGACGATTTGGCAGCAATAACAAATATGTATGACTATATACGTATGCAAAATATAACGATAAAGATTGATACAATAATATTTAAAACAATAGTAATATTATCTCTTAGTAGAATCAACAATGCTATTTAGATTTGATTATCTTTATAGTAACTAAATTAAAAAAACTAATAACTTTCCAAGACATTGAGGACACCAGTTTCTTAACTAAATAGTAGAGCATTAGTGTTAGCAATAGGCTCTATATTGAAACTAACTGTTAAGTTTTAGGTGTAAAATGCTAATTATTTATTTCTATATTGTAAGGATACAGCCATACTATCCTTTACTTTATTATTACTTAACCACACACTACAGTCTGTGAAGATAGTAGTGTTTTAAACTGATTATTAACTTAAATTAAGATAAAATGAAATGACTAAATTAATCAAACCAGTAATGATAGATAATATAATACGAAGTGGAGTAGTATTAAAGTCTAGAAAAGCTTATAAAGAAATAAGTACACTTAAACTTACAAATATGTGTGCCGTAAGAGCATGTGATGATAGAAGTAGTTGTGCTTATTATAAGCCTTGTGCAGATATATCTATGTGTAAGATTTGTTTCTTAAATGCTAATAATTATTTGAATGTGTTAAAGTATATAAAACATAATAAAAACAAATTCCCATTAACGTCAACATTATGAAGACAAGAAAACACTTTATCAGAAAGTATGAACTCTTAGCAAGATGTATTCAAACTAACTTAGAGTTATTTATACTACAATAGTAATGCAGCCAAGAGACAGTGGCAAGCCTGACAGAATGCAGAGCCTTAACTACATGTAGTATTAGTATCATTGTAGTGTGTGGTACAAACGTGTAAGCACTATCTAAACTCAGTATGAAGGAGTTTTCACTATTTTAGATTTGAAAAATAGTTCTGAGCATCTGTCACTAGATGAACAAAGAGTGACAACGTAACTATGCGTAAATAGTAGGGGACAGCATTAGCTGTCCTCTTTATATGTTTAATCAATAAACTAAAAAAAGATATGACATTAGAACAATTTCAAAATCTTAAAATCGGCGACATAGTAGTAGCTAAATTAGTTAACTCAAAACAAAGTCGCGTTAACCCTGTTACTAATATTGACAGAGGAAATCTAAAACTACACATCGGTAAGAGTGGAAAATGGCGTAGCTATTTGCAATTTGAAGTATTAACTGCGGATTACGTAGTTAAATGGATCAAACGAAGAATAGATAGTAAATCATCTCCTCATTTTACTATTGAAATTAAGAGTGATACTGAAGTAACATTTAAAGTTCATAAAAAGGTACAATTCAATCAATGAAAAAACTAACAAAGAAACAAAAAGCTAGAAGGCAAATATTATTTAATATGCCATATCTATTACTTACTTTTCTTATTAAAGAAAGAGTATTAGATAGATTTCTAGATAATACTAGTAAATATGCAATCGTTCATAGTATAAATCTATCATGTCTTTATACAAAATTAAGGGATCCTTATGCAGCAATCGAATGTACATTTGCATGGGATTGTACAAAAGAAGGATATGATTTTTGGAAAGGACTTAATGATAAATATAAAAGTATATGGGAAATGAGCGATTCTGGCGCATTGTTATTACTATCAGATTGTTAATATATTTATTAGTATTATTAGCAATAGTAACAGCAATAGTATTTACAGCAAATAGTATTTAATCAATAAATAGTTATTATGCAAAAATTAATGTATTTTTTATTTGGACTCATAACTGCATTATTTGCAGCTGTGATGATTATTGAACATCAAGGAATATATTTCTTTGATGAAGAAGTGTACGGACTGTTATATACCGATTATTGGAATTATTGGTATTATTCTAAAGTAGTGATAATCGCACTATTTATATTCTGCGTATTATCTTTTGTATATACACTTGGTAGTGGATATAAAGATAAAGACGATGGATACAAAGAAATCAAACCAAGCTGATTTAGCAGACATATGGTGGGATAAATTTGAAAACTGGTATGAAACACATCCAGTTACAAGAGTATTAATTGTAATAGATGCAATATTAATAGCATTTATATACTTAGTATTAACTTAAAACATTATCAAAATGAGTGAATTTTTATTATTACATGACAATGAATCAGGAGGAAAGCCAGCCACTGTAAGAAAAAGTATTATCTCTTCAATTCTTCCATCAGAAGATTATTCAAAAGGATCAGCTATCTTCACTAAAGATGATGGCGGAGAAACTATGATTCTCGAAGCAAAAGAGTCAGTAGAAGAGATTTATAACATGTTAAACGATTAAACAACATTTATCAAAAATGAAAAGTAAATACGTATTTTGGCTAATTGCAGCAATAACAGCATTAGCAATTTTTATCAGTTGTGCAAGATCTCGTAGTCCTAAAGAAAAACAAATCCCTGAAACGGACACAATTGAACAAGTAGTAGCACCAACAGTACAAGAAGTGCTACAATGGCGTGAAAGTATGAGATTAGACAAGTATGTAGATAGTGTGTTCTTGGTTATGCCAGAACAAGTACTAACTCAAATACTTGTAACTAAAGGTACAGATTTATCAAATCATGAAATTGTTTCTATTTATATTAGTAACAAAGACTTTTATGATAAATTAATAAAGAGGAGTATGGATATACAAAAAGAATATATACCAGATAGTATGCCAAGGTCCTCATTACCACAACTTAATAGTGATTCAATTCACGAAGCCGTTAATTATTAAATCAAACAAGGTTACTTCAGTCTGTGAAGATAGAAGTAATCGTTTTTACTGTGAGAATCAGTGACAAACATGTGGGGCTTATATCTAATCATTTTAGATGACAGTATTACTGCCGTCTGAAGGTAGGTGGAGGAGATTAGTATTAGTGCAGACGTTAAAATCATGTACTCCAATAAGATTAGTTTGACAGCTATATCTGTTTATGAGTTAAAACTAAATGAGAGTCATTTTAATTAGTATTTCAATTAAGCTGTATTAGTGTAGAAGTTACACAACGATGTGAATCGTCAAGCCTGCAATATACTGCAATATATTGTATAAACTGTTACATGCCTTCTTTATTTACTGTAAGCGTACAGTAGAAAATGTGTGTTAATATATAATTAAGATTGATAAAACCATCTAGTTGCAGCTAGACGTCCTCAAAATATTGTATAATTAAAACTATTAAATATGAAAGAATGAATATTTTTAAGAAAATCAAACTAAAAATCAGTAGTTACAGAAGGCTAAAAGCCTATCATAGTAACATCAAACGACTTGCTGAATTAGAATTATTAGACAATCCTAAAAAGCAAAAAGAAGTTGCATTACGTTCACAATGTTTAATTCATGGGCACAAATGGAAAAATGAGCCTAATAACAATGAATTAAGCATTCCTATTACTAAAAGAACTTACTGTGAAAGATGTGGTAAGTACTATGGTCAAGAAATTTATAAACAACTTTAAATTCATATCAAATGAAATCTTTAAACTTTGTAATTATTGGAATTCCTGCATCAATCAATCAGGAAAGTATTGTAACAGCAGTAGCTCTTATGGCTAAAAAACTTGGTTTATCAGAAGTACATACAGAAATACTTGAAACAAGTAAGTTTGTAACTAGTTCTTCAAATAAACAAATGATTGAAAACGTCTTAAAAGATGTTATTACTGTGTGTACAGCAGCTGGTCTAATGAATATTGCTGCAATCAATGCTAACTTTTGGAAATTGATTGAAGATGGTAAATTAACTAGACCACAAATTGAGATGATGCTGGATGAAAAAGAAGTTACAATCGAGTATCTCAACAAAAAGGGATGCGCTTATATCTTTGACCTTTTAGTACAAGCAATTAGAGTGTTATAATTATGGGAAAGACCTATAAAGAATCTCATTTTCCAGGTTCTAAGCAATCAGGAAAAGCAGCTGAA
>ENA-OPML01000071-OPML01000071.1-human-gut-metagenome-genome-assembly--contig:-NODE-71-length-18534-cov-5.113967_pt1 | contig 18534 bp, 15 predicted proteins | sample MGYA00241526_ERZ501749 | MGnify/ENA primary metagenome ERZ501749 (study PRJEB25962, sample SAMEA2042647) | human gut metagenome | biome: human gut; feature: human-associated habitat; material: faeces... | reverse complement strand
ACGTGTGCGCTACCAACTGCGCTAAATCCCGTTCCTTATTTGCGATTGCAAAGGTACGCACTTTTGTTGGAATCTCCAAATATTTCGGCAACTTTTTGCAAAAAAAGTGTTATCTTCTCCTATTCTGTCATAAAATCTTTTGAAAATCAAGATAAAATGGCTAACTTTGTCAATACAACATATAAATAAGGAGATAAACTATGAGAATCAAAATATCAGCCCCAAGCCAACTGTCGGCTTCCATTAAGTTGCCCGCCTCAAAAAGCATCAGCAACAGAGCGTTAATCATACACGCCCTCTCGGGAGGCAACATGATGCCCGACAACCTATCCGTTTGCGACGACACGGATGTGGTGGTGCAGGCCTTGGAAACCATGCCCCACACCATCAACATCAAGGCGGCAGGCACAGCCATGCGCTTTCTTACCGCTTACCTGTCGGTGAGGGAAGGCGAGCACGTCATAACAGGCACCGAGCGCATGAAGCACCGCCCCATCGGCGTTTTGGTAGATGCCATGCGCACCTTGGGCGCCGACATTCGCTATGTGGAGGAAGAAGGCTTTCCCCCACTCCACATCAACGGCAAGACGCTTTGGGGCGGACAGGTCTGCATCCCTGGCGACATAAGCTCCCAATACGTATCCGCCTTGCTGCTCATCGGTCCGGTGCTTAAGAACGGCTTGGAGCTGCAACTCTCGGGCAACATCATCTCAAGGCCTTACATCGACTTGACCCTTTGGCTCATGCGCGAATTTGGCGCGAACGCCGATTGGGCGTCGGGCGACACCATTGTGGTAAAGCCGCAACCCTACTGCCAACGTCGGTTCCTCATAGAGAACGATTGGAGCGCAGCCAGCTATTGGTATGAGATGGTGGCTCTTTATGAGCGCGACATGGCCAAGGTGAGGCTTGGCGGACTCATGGACGCCTCGAAGCAAGGCGACTCGTGCGTAAAGCACATCTACTCGCTCCTGGGCGTAAAGACGCAGTTTAGCGACCACGAGGATGGAAAGCCCACCCTCGTCACCATCACTCCACGAATGGGATCGGTGAGTAAAATCGACTTCGACTTCAACAACTGTCCCGACCTGGCGCAAACGGTCGTGGTAACGTGTTGCGCCCTTGACATACCGTTCCACTTCAAAGGATTGACGAGCTTGAAGATCAAGGAAACCGACCGCATAGAAGCCTTGAAGCGCGAACTGCGCAAGGTGGGCTACATCGTTCGTAGCGCCAACGACAGCGAGCTCATTTGGGACGGAACAAAATGCGAGCCCAGCATGGAACCTATCGACACCTACGAGGATCATCGCATGGCCATGGCCTTCGCGCCACTCGCCATCAAATTCCCCGGATTGGCCATCAACAACCCCGAGGTGGTCTCCAAGTCGTACCCCACATTCTGGGACGACCTCAAGTCGGCTGGCTTCACACTCGAAGAGATAACAGACTAAGCAACACCCCCACGTCACCTTATTATATAGCACCTGCATGCCATATCTTATCATCGGCCTTGTTGCATTAGGCTTGCTCACGGCCCTGTTCACTTGGTTTGCCCAACGAAAAGGCACCAACGAAGAGCCCCCCATCACAACCCACGGCGACTGCTCATCGTGCAACGGCAACGACACCCGTTGCGAACAAGCGTGCATGATGGAGGCGGCAACGAAAGACATAGAGTATTTCGACGACGAGGAGCTCGACGAATACAAAGGCCGACCCTCCGACCAATACACCGACGAGGAAACCGAGCAGTTTGCCGAAGTGCTCGAAACGCTGCAACCCCAAGAGGTGAAGCCCTGGGGAAGGAGCCTCGTGCTGAGAGGCATCAACATGCCAAACGGCATAAAAGATGAGTTTGCCACCCTTGCCGAAGGTTTTTAGGCGAAAGAAAACAATAAATAGCGCGCAACACTCGTTATCAACACGTTGAGAATGAAACGATACATACACCTGCTGCTGGCCATCACGGGCGTGATGGTCATCACAGCATGTTCCACCGAGAAGAATACTGCAAAATCTCGGTGGTGGCAGGCGTTTAACACCCGATACAACACCTACTACAATGGCACTTTGGCCTACATCGACGGTTCATTGGCCAAAGAAACCGGCAACAAGGATAATTTCACGGAGATTATCCCCCTTTATACCGTTAGCAACAAAGCCAGCAGGGAGTTGGGAAAGGGCGAGTTTGACAAGGCCATCGAGAAAGCCGAAAAAGCCATAAAGTTGCATAGCATCAAGCGCAAGCCCGAATGGACCAAGAACCGCCGCAAGACGGAGAAAGACTTGGAGTGGCTCAACCGCAAAGAATACAACCCCTTCCTGTGGAAGGCTTGGATGCTCATGGGACGTTCCCAGTTTTTCCAAGGCGACTTTGATGGTGCGGCCTCCACGTTCAACTACATGAGCCGCCTCTATGCCACCCAACCGGCCATCTACGGCCGCGCACGCGCTTGGTTGGCCAAGTGCTACATAGAAAACGATTTCCTCTACGACGCCGAGGATATCATAAGGAACATGCAACGCGACAGCCTGCATTGGAGAGCGCGCAAGGAGTGGGACTACACCTACGCCGACTACTACATCCACACGGCCGACTACGCCAAGGCCATTCCCTATCTGCGCAACGTCATCAAGCACGAGATGCGAAAAAAACAACGTGCGCGCGAATGGTACCTCATGGGCCAGTTGCAGGCCGCGCTGGGAAACAAGGCCGAAGCCTACAAGGCTTTCAGAAAGGTGGTTCGCCTGAACCCGCCATACGAGTTGGAGTTCAACGCCCAGATTGCCCAAACAGAGGTGTTGGCCGCCCACCAGTCGAAGCAAATGGTTAGGCGCCTCAAGCGCATGGCCGCATCCGACAACAACAAGGATTATCTCGACCAAGTTTATTATGCCATCGGCAACATTTACCTTGCCCAGAAAGACACCGCAAGCGCCATTGCCAACTATGAGAAGGGCGCCGAAAAGGCCACACGGAACGGCATTGAGAAAGGTGTGCTGCTGCTGAAGCTGGGCGATCTGTATTGGACAAAGAAGAAATTTAGCGATGCCCAGCGATGCTATGGCCAAGCCATTGGACTGCTCGACAAGGAGCGCGACGACTATAAGCAACTGTCGAACCGTTCGAAGGTGCTCGATGAGCTGGTGCCCTTCACCGAAGCCGTACATCTGCAAGACTCCTTGCAGCAACTGGCTCAAATGCCAGCCAAGGAGCGCAACGAAGCCATCGACCGCGTTATCGAGGCTCTGAAAAAGAAGGAGAAAGAGGAAAAGAACAAAGCGGCGGAGGCCAACGCCCAGCAAGCCCAACAACGAAACAACGCCATTGGCAACAGGAACCAAAACACCACTTACACCAACAACACCGCCAACCAACAGGCCAACGGCCAATGGTACTTCTATAACCCCATGGCGGTGCAGCAAGGCAAGCAACTCTTCCAGCGCCAATGGGGCAAGCGCGAGAATGTAGACAACTGGCAACGCGTCAACACAACCGTCGTTGCCGGATTGGGCGTGGATTCGCTGGCCAATCTTACCGATGCGCAACGCGATTCGCTCGACAGGGTTGAGGCTGCCCAAGACTCCCTGGAGCAGGTGATGGACAGCGCCCAAAACGACCCCCACAAGCGTGAGTATTACATGGCGCAAATACCCTTCTCCGAGGAGCAGGTGGCCGCCAGCAACGCCATCATCATGGACGGCCTGTTCCATAGTGGCGTGATTTTCAAGGACAAGCTCGACGAGTTGGCGCTCTCAGAGAAGGCGCTCACCCGCCTCACCTCGCAATACACCACCTATGAGCACATGGATGAGGCCTACTACCACCTCTTCCTTCTCTATTCGCGCATGGGCCAACCCGCTACCGCTGAGGGCTTTGTGGAGAAACTGAAAGCGGGCTATCCAGAGAGCCAATGGACCCTCCTGCTCACCGACCCCTTCTTTACGCAGAACGCGCGCGAAGGCGTGCATCTCGAAGACTCGCTTTATGCGGCAACCTACGAGGCCTTCAAGGCCGACCGCTACGCCGAGGTCGACGCCAACACGCATCTCTCCGAGAGTCGATTCCCCTTGGGGGCTAACCGCGACAAGTTTATCTTCATCGACGGATTGGGCAAGCTCAACAACGGCGATGGCACAGGTTGCCTGAACGCCATGCGCACGGTGGTCGAGAAATATCCCAAGAGTAGCGTGTCGGAAATGGCTGGCATGATCATCAATGGCGTCAAGGAAGGCAAACAGCTGCGCGGCGGCAAGTTCGACATTGGCGACGTGTGGAGCCGCCGCAGCGTGGTGCTGAGCGATAGCGACTCTATCCATGCGCGCCAGTTTACCAATGAGCGAAACACCAACTTCGTATTCATGTTTGTGTACCAACCCGACAGCGTCGACCAAAACAAGCTGCTCTTCGAACTGGCTCGCTACAACTTCACCAACTATCTCGTAAGAGACTTTGAGATTGCCACCGACGAAGGCGACGGCATCCAGCACATGCGTGTGTCGGGATTCCGCAACTACGACGAGGCGCTGCAATATGCCCGCCAGGTGCTTAGGCAGGCCCCCATCTTGCGCCTCTTGGGAAAATCGCGTCCTGTCATCATCAGCGAGGAGAACCTGCCGTTGTTGGGCACCAACTTCAGCTACGATGAGTACGACGCCTATTACAACAAGCATTTTGCCCCGCTGAAAATAGCCACCTCCCGCCTACTCACCGAGCCCGCCGAGATCACGACGAACGCTCCCAAGAAAGCGCTCGAGACGGAGAAGGAAGTCGACGACTATCTGGACGGAACCTTCATCTCGCCCGACGAGAAGGTCGACACGCCCACGCAAACCGTCGTTCCTGTGGACGAGCCGTCAAACGAGCCTGCGCAAACGGGCACAACCATCCCCGTCAACGACAACGACGAGGGCACGAACCGACAGGAAACCATCATTCCCATAGGCAACGACGCTCCTGCTGGCAAGGGCCAGAATGAGACCATCGTGCCTGCGCAAGAGGAAGAAAAACCTGCAGGCGCGAAAGACGCCAAGGTGCAAACCACAACCGTTACAACCAACTACCAAGGCCCTGTGGCAAAGGAGCCGAAGGCAGCTGCCAAACGAAAAGAAACCACAAAGCAAGCCGCAGCTACCCAGAAGGCGCAAGGCAAGCCGGCACAGGCGGCCAACAAGCCGGCGCAAAGCAAGCCTGCGCAAACCGCCACCAAGCCCGCCACCCCAACGGTGAAGGAGGAGCAGAAGGCGCAGCCCACGATCAGCAATGGTGCCTACATCTTCTTCGACGACGACACGCAGGTGCCGCCCAGCAAGAGCCCTGCCAAGAAGAAAACGGCAGACGACGCTTCCAATAAGAAGAAAGACACCAACAAGCAAGAGAAGGACCGCACCAACAAGCAAGACGACGACTCACAGAAAACCAACGACAACAAGGACCCAAAGGACAACACGTTCGACCTGGAGGACGAATATTACGACCTTGACGGTTTCTAAACGAATGAGGAACGAATCATGGCAATGACACAAAACAACGGCTACATATTATGGGTCGACGATGAGATTGAGCTGCTGAAAGCTCACATCATCTTCCTGCAAAAGAAAGGCTACGACGTATCGACCGTGAGCAACGGCGCCGACGCCATCGAGGAATGTAAGCAACGCACCTTCGACCTCATCATGCTCGATGAGATGATGCCGGGCCTGACGGGGCTCGACACCTTGCAACGCATCAAGGAGATACAACCGCAGACGCCCGTGGTCATGGTGACCAAAAGCGAGGAGGAGAACATCATGGACCAAGCCATTGGCGCCAAGATTGCCGACTATCTCATCAAGCCCGTCAACCCATCGCAAATCCTGCTGACGCTCAAGAAAAACATCCATCGGAAAGAAATCGTTAGCGAGGTGACGCAAAGCGGCTACCAGCAGGCTTACCAGCAACTGTCGTTGCAAATCACAGGCTGCAAGACCTGGAGCGATTGGGCCGATGTTTACAAACGCCTCATGCATTGGGAACTCGAGCTGAGCGACACCGACAGCCAGATGATGGGTGTGCTGGCCATGCAAAAGGAGGAGGCCAACAACGGGTTTGCCAAATTCATCAAGAACAACTACATGGATTGGGTTTCGCCCAACAAGATGAGCGACCGCCAACACCCACGCCCCCTGATGAGCCCCGACCTGTTTAAGGAGAAGGTGTTTCCTGCGATCAACGCTGGCGAGAAGGTGTTTCTCATCGTCATCGACAATTTCCGATACGACCAATGGCGCATCCTGGCGCAGCAGATTGGCGACCAGTTCGACATCGACGAGGACATCTACCAGAGCATCCTGCCCACAGCCACCCAGTATGCGCGCAACGCCATCTTCAGCGGGCTAATGCCCAACAAGATCGAGCAGATGTTTCCCGAGCTATGGGTCGACGAAGACGAGGAGGAGGGCAAAAACATCAACGAGGCGCCCCTCATACAAACACAGATCGACCGCTTCAGGCGCCACGACACCTTCAGCTATCATAAGATCAACGATTCGGCCGCCGCTGAGAAATTTCTGCAACAGTTCAACAACCTCAGGGACAACGACCTCAATGTGGTGGTCATCAATTTCATCGACATGCTATCGCACGCGCGAACCGAGTCGAGGATGGTGCGCGAGTTGGCCAACAACGAGAGCGCTTATCGCAGCATCACCCTTTCGTGGTTTCGCCATTCTGTCATGGCGGAGCTGTTCCGCCGGTTGTCGCAAAGCAACTACCGCATCATCGTAACCACCGACCACGGTTCCATCAGGGCGTCGAAGCCCATCAAGATCGTTGGCGACCGAAACACCAACACCAACCTGAGATACAAGTTGGGGAAGAACCTGAGCTACAACGCCAAGGAGGTGTTTACCATCAAGGATCCGCGGCAGGCACAGCTCCCCTCGCCCAACGTAAGCACAAGCTACGTGTTCGCCACCGGCAACTCGTTCTTTGCTTATCCCAACAATTACAATTACTACGTGTCGTATTACAAAGACACCTTCCAGCATGGTGGCATCTCCATGGAGGAGATGCTCATTCCGATCGTCACCATGCGGGCAAGGAAGAAATAACTGTTTACACCAAGCTGAAAGCCACCTTCATCATATTGGTGAACGCCAACTGGCGCTCCTCAGCCGAAGCCGACTTCGCCTCCACAAGGCTGTCGCTAATGGTGAGAATGGTGAGCGCCTTGCGCCCGCAGGCCGCAGCGTTGGCGTAAAGCGCCGCACTCTCCATCTCAACGGCGAGCACACCCATGGCCGCCCATTTGCGCCAGTCTTGGTTCTCGTCGTAGAAGATGTCGGACGAGAGCACATTGCCCACACCATACCTTATTCCCATCGCGCGACACTCGTCGACGGCCCTCGACAACAGGCCATAGTCGGCAATGGGCGCATAGGTTCCGGGCAAATGATACTGCTGGAGATAATTGGAGTCGGTGCACGACCCCTGGGCCACCACCAAATCGCCAATGTCCATGCCCTTATGCAAGCATCCGGCGGTGCCCACGCGAATGATCTGCTCCACATCGTAGAAGTGGTAAAGCTCGTAAGAGTAAATGGCCACGGAAGGAATGCCCATGCCATGCCCCATCACGCTGACGGGTTTGCCTTGGTAGGTTCCTGTATAGCCCAGCATGTTTCTCACGCCGTTGAACTGCTTGGGATTCTCGAGAAAATGCTCTGCCATAAACTTGGCTCGCAGAGGGTCGCCCGACATGATGACGGTCTTGGCGATGTCGCCCGGATTGGCTGAATTGTGAGGAGTTGACATATCCTATTCTTTTTTATGTTGTACGCTAAATGTATGTTTCCGCTAAATTACTAAAAAAAACATATATCCCAAGCGTTTCTCCCCCTTTTTATGGTTACATTGTTTTTATGTATCGCCTTTCTGCAACCCATTGCCCCATATCTCCATATAGAATATTCGTAATAATCAATCATAATTCGCTATTTTAATTTATACCACAATATAAGTTAGACCAATAATATAGCGTTATATTATATTCTGCTTATATTTATAAATACAAAAATACTCATTCCTTTTCAAAATCCATCAATTAGCTTGAAGAAAATCTGATTTTTGCATTCTTTTTAACCTTTTGCAAGGAAAGAGCTCAAAAGTAACAAAAAAGAATGCCGTGGTTCGCATCACGCTGACCGAACCGCCCACCGGCAAACGCAAGCAGTATGACAAGGAAGGCGTGGAGATGAAATATGGCAGGATGGAATAAAGAGGCGATTGCTCCTTCTATGTTGCATTATAAAACAAAGAATTTATGACTTCACTTCAAGAAAGACTGTTCGCCATGCAGGATAAGCAGTATGCTGCTTTCCAAGCCAAACTGACACTGGGAGTGCCTATGGAAAGATAGTGCAAACTGAAGGCAGACAGAAAGCCATCGAGAGCTACAGAATCTCGCCCGAGCAGAAGGAATATCTGCGGACATTGAAGATGAAATAAAAGGAAAAAAATTCGGAAAAGGCAAATAACCATACATTGGAGAAAGAGACTTTTCATTATCCCGTACAAAAGTACCACAATTAGCTACATTTGTGGTATTTTTGTACTAAAATAGCTACAAAACTGTTGAAAGGTATTAAAAAAGGGGTGGATTTCAAAAGATTTCCGTACAAAAGTACCACAATCAAAAACATTTGTGGTACATTTGTACCAAATTAGGAGAACTATCATGGAAGCAAAGAATTCATTCATATCATCAGCAAACGTCAAAGAACAAGGACGAACAGCTTACTACAAAATGCTGGAAGCCGTTCGCCAAGGTGAACTGATTCAGGTTTGCCGTGGCGTATATGCTAACATAGACCAATTGTCAGCAGGCATGGTTGATATTGAGTCAATTATTCCCAACGGAATCCTCTGCCTTTGGTCTGCCTGGAATATCCATCAGCTTACGACATCCATGCCGCAGGCTTATCATGTCGCCATCAAAAGGGATAGAAAACTAAAAGTTCCTTCATTCCCAAAGATAGAGCTCCATCACTTTACTTCCAACATTCTTGAAATCGGCGTGATGGAGAAAGTCATAGATGGATTTAAGGTAAAGGTATATGATGTAGAACGATGCGTATGCGATGCTGTAAAGTTTCGCAACAAGGTGGGTATTGATGTCTGTTCTGAAATCATCGACAACTATCTTTCAAGATCAGGAAGAAACATCAGCAAACTAATGGATTATGCCCGACAATTGCGTGTTGGCAATATTCTGGAAAATTATCTACAAGTGAAGCTATGAGTAAAGAACAAAATAAAAACTACGGGAAGTCTATACGTACAAAATTTCTGAACGTTGCACGAAAGGAAAACGTCTTTAATCAGACTATCCTGACTCGGTATTTTCAAGAGAGGCTTCTCTACAGAATATCGCAGACTCATTATAGAGGAAATTTCTATCTGAAGGGAGGCGCACTCATGTATGCATACGAAAAATTTGCGGCTCGTCCAACATTGGATATCGATTTCCTTGGCAATAATATCAGCAACGAAGGCGCTTCTATAATTGCAGCATTCAGAGAAATATGTTCTGTGCCATACGAGGAAGATGGCGTAATATTTGACACGGAGCTCATTACTTCACAAAATATAACAGAGTTCAAAGACTATCATGGAATTAGGCTCAGCATTCCAGTCAAGATGGACACCATTGCCCAGGTTTTAACAATGGATATTGGTTTTGGTGATGTGGTAACACCTTCCCCAATAGATCTTGATTATCCTGTATTGCTTGAACATCTGCCGAGTGCCAATATTCTGGCCTACTCGCTTGAAACGGTTATTGCCGAAAAGATGCACGCAATTGTGGATCTTGCAGACCAAAGCAGTAGAATGAAGGATTATTATGATCTCTACAAAATCTTGCAGAATGAAAAATATAATCCTAAAACACTACAGGAAGCTATCATACATACATTTGAAAATCGCCACACTCCTTATAATGAGAACACGATGTTCTTCAGAAAGGAGTTTGGTAGCAATCAGCAAATGCAGGTCAGGTGGACAGCTTTCATGCGTAAAATAACGTCCACAGACATATTGTCTTTTACCGAAGTGATAGCGTTCTTACAGCAAAGACTTCTTCCGTTTTGGGAGAACATGAAATATGAATAGCAGGAAATACGATATATATCAGTTTCCAGAATGTAAGGACGTAGTGGTTTCTGGAGACATTCACGGCGACTTTAACCTCCTCGTGAACAAAATTTGTGTGCAATATCAAATGCAGAACACGTTAGTTATTGTAGCTGGCGATTGTGGATTTGGGTTTGACAAAAGAGGCTATTATGACAACATGGTGAAAAGGAACGCCAAACGCATGAATGATGCCAATAATTGGATTGTATTCATTAGAGGCAATCATGATAACCCAGCATATTTTGATGGTAAAAGCTTTAAGCACAAACGCTTTATTGCCATTCCAGACTATTCTGTAATCAACGCTTGCAACCATTCGATTCTCTGTGTAGGAGGAGCAATATCGGTTGACCGTACATATAGGCTTGAAGCATGGAGTAAGGAACTACAAAAACGGCTACGTTATGGCAACACGGAAGATGTTGATGAGTTTTCGCTATCATACTATTGGCAGAACGAATCGCCGACGTATAATGATGAAGCACTAACGTCGATTTTGTCAGAACAGAAACTTGACATTGTAATAACACATACGTCTCCTTCCTTCTGCGAATTGTTAAGCAAGGAGGGGTTAGACAAATGGATTGGCAACGACAAGACTCTGATATCAGACATACAGCAGGAACGTGAAGTTATGAATAGTCTGTATGAAACTCTGAAAGAACATCAGCAGCATGTCACTCATTGGTGTTACGGGCATTTTCATCAAAGCTGGCATTCTTCTATTGATGGCACATTGTTCAAGATGCTGGATATTATGGAACTTTATGCGTTAAAATAATTTTAGTCTAAAAACTGAGCTACAGAATCACGCCCAAGCAGTATGACAAGGAAGGCGTGGAGATGAAATATGGCAGGATGGAATAATACCGGTTCTTCCGCCAAATGCGTGGATATGCGCCCCGTAGAAGGGGCATAAGCATATAACAGAAGGCGCGTTGCTCTATCGCTACGATTCTTTCAGCCATTCCATATCTCATCTACGCATTTAACGGAAGAACTTTTTTTGCTTAAAATAACAGCCTAACAAAATAAAACTGCTAACTTTGTAGATAATACGAGGGTATATTGAATAATCCTTAAACCTCAACTAAAAAAACTCTCCTGATTCTATTCAGTTACGAGGAAGGAGCAAAACATTAATAATAAACCTATTAAAATGAAACAAAAGAAATACGTTTTCTTCACGTATGCGTTCAAAAAAGACCCTGATTCCACACCAGACAAAAGAGTGGACGAAGACAAGATCCAAAGTCTCTTTGGCGACATTTTTGCCGCGGGAGAGAAATTGGAGATTTACATGAAGAAAGGTAAGGAAGAGGTGATGCTGCGTAATGATGTCATTACCATGTGCGACGACATCATTGTGTATCGACTCAACGACGACAGGGACGTAAAGATAACCTTGCCTACGGGTACCACTACCAACAATATTGACGACTACGTGGACAAGACGGAGCCTTCGTATCCGTTTTGCCATCTGATCTTTCACAATCAGCCCGGGGTGCAGTATGTGGCTATCGAGAAGAACTATGCTGCCTTCAGCGGCAATTTGAACCGAATAACAAAGATTCTCGCCACTAACTTCAACCGCATGCTCAAGCCCTATGGTTACACCATTCAGTTTGAAGCCATATACATGCAAGCGTTGGCATGGGATGTGGTGAAAAGGCGTTGCCGCGAAAACGACGATTATGTTTCGCAGATTTGCCTTACTGCCAAACGCAACAAGGAGAAGGACACGTTTGCCGACTTCTCGCGCAACGACAACATCAACGGTCTGATACAGGAATCGGAAGACAACGAGGCAAAGGAGTTTTTCATGGGCAACAAATTTTCGAAAGACGCAAGCGAGCAGAGCATCAGGAACTCTATAGACACGATGTTCCATATTAACCAATTCATAACAAAGAAGGAGTGTGAATTGAAGGTGAAACTGAGCAAAAGCGGAGTGTTGTGCCTAAACGATGAGGTTGTGCCCATGTATTTCTTGCCACCTATGGCTATAGAGCGTTTTCAGCTAAGAACCACGGTTTCCACCGACGAGCACGACTACGAGTTGCTGAAATGGCTTAACGACTGCATTAGAGACATAAAGAAAACTGGAAATGAAACAACGCCTCCCGCAAAACTCGATTAGCCTCATACACGACTCTCTAAAGGACGACGTCGTTCTCAGGGCTGTAGACATTAGTTGCAAACAATTTGAGAGCCGTATGAATGTCATGCGGTTCTCTACAACCGAAATTTACATCGAATCTGTATCGCTTTTAGATGAAATCAGAAGACAATCTTACGACTTTGATTTTCAGAATGTCTACGACAATCTTTTATGCCGACTGCGCAACTACGACAAAAGTAATGAGAATGTTGACGCCAAACTGGCTGCATCCGTAATTATTGTTTTTACGGCTTATATCATCTTTATCTGCAACAGCGTGAATGACCATTACAAATATTGGGCTCTTAACTTGCTAAAGACTGTCCCGAAAGAGGCTGACCATAAGAATGTGCTAAAACTGATTGCGTCACGACTCCCTGACAGCCAGCAAGACAAACTAAGAGAATATATGTGTAGTTATATCAATCAGTCTGGCAAATGGCTGTCCAAACAAGTTGAGGACATCGTACGCTATAATGGCATGGAGGCAGAACTTATAAATGCTCTTATGCCTCATTTCTATAACGACAACCGACTTGCAAACGTTATAGCTTATATCAAAGAGATAAAAGAGGCTAATGGCAACCCTGCTGTTACGAGAATTACGGTTCAGTATATAAAGGACCAGAAAATATCCAATTACAACAATTCGCACAAGCGCCCTCTCTGGCAAATTCTCCATACTCATGGTTTATATAAAGCTAGAATAGACAACTGGAATAAAGCCGTAAATGTATAAGGCTGTTTGAAAGTTTTCCGTTTGATTCCTCGTCTTTATCTGTCTATTCCTCATAAATTCCTTGAAAATTCGTCAGAATTCCTTGCCGGCAAGGAATTTCTGACGTTTTTTATGCCCTATTGTCAATTTTAACTTTATTCAGGCAGTTTTTTAAGGGGGAAAAGCCTAAATTCCTTCAATCTTTCCTTATCAATTCCTTTTGATTCCTTATCATTCCTTGGACGATGGAAACATTAAAATAAACTCTCAGACCGCTTTTTGATTCCATATCTTTGCAGCAGAAATTTCGACATCGGAGTTTCTGCTGCATTTTTTATATACAGATGTTAGCAGTCAAAAACTGAGCACGGCTCCGACATCACGGGATGAAAAACGCCACTCTATATCATCGTGAGTGCAAGAAGGCAATTTGATACCGAAATAAAAACAATGAAAAAGGTATTGAACCCCAACCGTCAGGCAGGCTCTGAGCGCAACCAAGAGCCTCGCCTCGTAGGAGACATCCTCGCAGAGATGCTCCAAAGTAATTCACCATTGGCCAGCGGCTACCGCCAGCACCAGCAGGGCTACCCCAACACCGAGCCGGGCGTCGACCTCAAGCTCCTCACACGCCAGCCTGGGCGCATCCCCCTTGGCAGCTACCTCGACGGGGCGATCACGCGCGATGCCGACGACCACTTCCTCTTCATCGAGAACGCCACCTACAAGAAGCGCAACGATGTGCAGCAACGCAACCCACATGTATATGAGGGCGTCTACATCAACATCAACCGAAAGCCCGACGGAACGATCTACCCCACCTTCTGCCGACCGCAGTTCAACGAGCGGCTCACCTTCGCTGAGTTCTGCCGAAGGGCTGCCGACGAGCTCACGCAGGTGGCGAGCGGCTTCGCCTATGGCCTCGGAGAGGAGAAGTAAAGCAAGGGGCGCGTAGCGTTCCAGTTGTTCCAGTTGTTCCAGTTGTTCCAGTTGTTCCAAATACCACATCCACATGCCAAACCCCTTTCTATAGACTATATAACTAATTGATAATTAGATAGTTATATATAGAAAAACAAGAACGCGCATATCAAAAACATTAATTGGAACAACTGGAACAACTGGAACGGGAACGCATCCGCTTCCCTCTAAAAGGCTCATTACCAACCGTTTAAACTTTAAAACAAAAGAAGAAAATGAAGTACGATATCAGTAAAACCACCGCTCCGAAGATGCCAAACCTCGGTCGCGGACTCGAATGCGTGGCGCTTTTGCTCTCGCAAGTCTCAAAAGACATGCACCAGCCCATCGTTCCCATGCTTTTCCCTATCCTTGGCGCGCACGTAAGTGGAGCAAAATTTATGTATCCCGACCTCTCGTGGAAGGAAACAAGCGGAATGATGGCCAATCTCGTGGCAGATAGTGGCGCCGGAAAGGGCCAACTGTCGAGCATCGTGGAAGCCCTTTGCCGCGACTTCCGCACCCACGACGACGAGGAGCTGGCAAAGCTCGTGGAGTGGCAGAAGATGATGAAAACCAAGAGTGCCAACAAGGAGAAACCCGCACGGCCCGACGTGGCGTTCTGGTTCCCGCCCGCCGACGTAACCAACGCGGCCTTCATACAGAACGCCATGGGATGCGAGAAGCTCGGACAGCGCACACAATACCTCAACATGCCCGAGGTGGAGATGGCCGACCGCGTGTGCGGAGGCCACCGGCAAATATCGCAGATGATGCGCAACCTCTACGACCGCCAGCGCGCGGGTGCGCTCAGGGCCACGGCCGACGGCGTGACGGGCAACCCCGTGCTCAGAGCCAACATCACCATCTCCTCCACACCCTTCGCCGCGCGCAAGTTCTACAAGAACGAGCTCTTCAACGGCACCTTCGGACGCATGGTGTTCTCCTACAAGCCCCGGCAGGGCCGCGACGGGCGCATACCGCGCCAAGGCAAGTATGGCGACGACTTCTACCTGCGCCTCGACGAGTTCCTCGCACGACTCGCCATCTGCAAGGGCCAGTTCACCATCAAGCAGCTCAACCGACTCGTCGACCAGCTCGCCGCCGACATGGCCTCGCTCGCCGACCTTGCCGACGACGACATTCTGTGGGACATATCCAAGCGCGCGCTCGTATCGGCATGGAAGGCCGGATGCATCCTCTGGGCGCTCAACAACCAAACGTGGACCAAGCCCATGGCTTCGCTCGTGGAATGGCTCGTCTACCACGACATCTGGTCGAAGATGCAGGTGTTTGCCGACATGCTCGGACAGGACGAGGGCAGCCTAAGCGAGGCGGGACGACGCGGACCGAAGAACCTGCTCGACGATCTGCCCAACTCGTTCAACGAGGCCCAGCTGGAGGCCCTGCGCATCTCGCTCGGAAAGACCAAGGAGGGCACGAACGGTCAGCTCCGCAAGTGGGTGTTCCGCAAGTTCATAGTCCACTCCGCACAGACCGGACTCTACACCAAGACCCCTGAGTATCTCACGGGCAAAGCCTAACGGGTGGGCGCGATGTGCCAACCCCTCACGTTGGGGGGAGGGCGCATCGCCCACTTTCATCAACCACAACAACGACAACCACCATGGACCATTTCGAAATAACCCGGCTCCGCCAACTCCCCATAGAGGGAGTGGCCCAGCGCATCGGGCTGCACGTCAGCCGCCACAAGAGCCTCTGCCCCTTCCACGACGACCACCACGCCAGCCTGTCGTTCAACACGCGCTCCAACACCTACCGCTGCTTCGCATGCGACGCACACGGCGGCACCATCGACCTCGTGATGCGACACCTCGGCAAATCGTTCCCCGACGCCTGCCGATGGCTCGCCGACAGCCACAACGTCATCCTCACCGAGTGGAAACCCGCCACGCAGGCCGCCGAGAGCCAGCCGCCCACATTCGACGCCACACGCTACGAGCCCTTCTTCGAGCGCCCCTGGCTCTCCCAAGAGGCACGCCGCTTCCTATTCGACGAGCGAAGGCTCAGCCCCGCCGTCGTGCGATGGTGCCGACTCACCTCATGGACCGACAGGCTGCAAACCCATTGGCTGCAAATTCCCTATTACGACGCCAACGGAAAGCTGATTGGCATGCAGAACAGAAACCTCGACTCGGGCAAGCACGACGACCACAACCTCCGCAACGTGCCGCGCTTCCGATTTCCCTACGGCGCACGATGCTCCATCTACAACCTGCCCGTAACAGCCATGCTCCAACAAGGCGAGCCGCTCTACATCACCGAGGGCTGCTCCGACTGCTGGGCCATGCTCTCGGCAGGGCACAAGGCCATAGCCATACCATCGGCCACCCTCCTCAGCAGGGCCGACACCAAGCTGCTCACGGCGCTGGCAACCGAGAGGCAAACCACCTTCCACATGTACCCCGACCGCGACGCGCCCGGAGAGAGGCTCTTCATGCAGCTCAGCCAGGCGCTCACCAACCTGGTGCACCACCAGCTGCCGCCCACCTGCAAAGACTTCGCCGACTACTACATGTCTCAGCATCCAACACCCAGCCGCCCCGAAGGTGCATAAGCGCATAGATGCGCCCCCAATGGGCATAAGCGCATGGAAGCGCCCTGAAAGGGCATAAGCGCATAGCCCAGGGCAAGCGAAGCGACACCCTGGGTAGTAGCCATAGCGTTTTACATGCGCCCTGAAAGGGCAAAAGCATAGAACAATCGCTACCCCCCAAAAACCGCCCATTAGATTTTTCAACATTATAACACATTACCATGAACAAGTTTGTTATCCGACCCTACACCAAGAAGGAGCTCGCCCTACTCTACTTCCCCTACGTAACCGACTCGCACGCGGCGGTAAACCGACTCATGGCCTGGATAAACCGTTGCCAACCCTTGCTGTCGGCGCTCCATGCCGCGGGCTACCGCAAGACCACCAAGGTGCTCTCGCCACGAGAGGTGACCCTCATCGTAGACCACTTGGGCGAGCCATAAAACCATAACAAAGGGCTGCAATCATATCGAACCCGAATCGCATCGAATCCCAATCGAATCCCAATCGAATCCCAATCGCATCGAAACGTATCAAATCGCATCGAAACGTATAGAAACGTATCGAAACGTATGATTGCCAACGCCCTTTGTTATACCTTTGCACATGTAAAACCCACCAACCCACCAACACCACAGCCCTATGACACCACCACACACCAACGCCCATCGCCACCCGTATGACTCCAGCGCCCGCCGTTCGCCATCTCTCGCCTCGCCTCAGATGAGAGCAGCACACGTTAACGGGCATTAACGGGAACACGAAACCACACATCGCACAGGCGCCGAGCCGAGAACGCCCAACAAACCCAATTTTCAGGACACAACCCATCAGACGATGAAGCTACGCCGAGTCTTATGAGACAACAAACACCTCTGGTGTTTTTGGAGACGAACACGAGACTCGTGAGATTGCAAACACCTTTGGTGTTTAGGAGACGAACACGAATCTCGCGAATCTACCGAATGACAATCAGCACAAATACCCGTTGGTCGGTCGTCATTACCTCCCGTTGGTCGGTGGGGCTACGCCGGGTCTCGTGAGATTCCAAACGCCAGAGGCGTTTCGTGTATCTGCATTCGAGAGTGAGATTCGTGTTCTAAAAAAGTGGAGCTTCGCATGTCATTCGTGAGATAACAAACGCCAGAGGCGTTTCTCTCAGCCGTCATTCGTAAGATTCGAGAGATTCGTGTTCTAAAAAAAAAGACATCGCAGAGCCACGTGTTCTAAATAAAACAACAAGCTATGAGCATCAAGTTCAAACCCACACAGATAGCCATGCCGCAGAGCCCCAACTACGGCAAGTGGTACGCCAAGATGGTGCCCACGGGCACGATAACCAGCAAGCAGTTGGCCGAGGAGGTGTCGCACGCCTCGACCGTCACCCAGTCGGACATGTTGGCCGTGCTCTGGTCGATCGCCGAGGTGATACGCCGCCACCTGCTCAACTCCGAGATCGTGCACGTCGACGGCCTGGGGTCGCTCCGGGTGGGCTTCCGCGCCCGCGCCAAGGACAGTCCCGACGACGTGGTGGCCGACGACATACACGGCCTGCGCATCGTGATGACCCCCGAGCGCACCTTCCAGCAAACGGGCGTGAGCCACAAGCAGGGACGCACGGGCCACTACACCGGAGAGCTCATACGCGGCGTGGAGCTGGCCAACATCAACGCGCCAACGGAGACAAAAAGCTACAGGTAAGAAGCGTCGTCATTCAGGATAACACCCTTCCCCGCACGCCCCCGTCGGGAGATTCGCCCGCAGGCGCGGCCACTCGGCAAGGAAGAACAACAAATAGTTTTCTTACGCTCAGACGCGGTAACAACGAATTACCCGAATTTTCGAATTTTTTCAAATTGCGTTAGCCAAAATTCGTTCAAATTGGTAATCGTAAAACGATTACATCAATTCGCTTTCTATGTTAAAATCCAAATATTTTGACCATTATTTTTAATTTA
>ENA-OPML01000070-OPML01000070.1-human-gut-metagenome-genome-assembly--contig:-NODE-70-length-19203-cov-9.323062_pt1 | contig 19203 bp, 15 predicted proteins | sample MGYA00241526_ERZ501749 | MGnify/ENA primary metagenome ERZ501749 (study PRJEB25962, sample SAMEA2042647) | human gut metagenome | biome: human gut; feature: human-associated habitat; material: faeces... | reverse complement strand
CAGTTTTGGGTTAGCATCTGCACGGCCTACTCCACAGGGTTTGTCGGGTGCGCCATAAATATTGCTGCATAACATGGCCAAACTTTTCAGAAGGAATGTCTTTGTCAACAAGAAACTTCTCAAATGTATTTTGAATTACGTCAGAACTACGATCTTGCAAGAGAACATATCTTTTGCCAGTAAGACGATACATATCTTCTTCTTTTGTCTTACCAGCAATGTATTCAAACGAATCATTTTCCTTTATCAGTGTTAAGACTTCCTGCTCAGAGTATGTTATAGACAATTCTTCTTCAAGGGCATCAATGATAGTCATGATAGTCATGCTCTTGTTCTCACGAAGAACAAAAATTGACTCTACGAATTTCCTTCTAATTGTTTCTGTCTTTCTGTTGCCAAGATTTTCTTCTGCATAAATCATTGCAGCCGTCCTGGTTATACTTAAAAGGTCCATTTCCATTGTTGCTATAAATAATTTTAATATGGTTCATAATTTATTTATTTGTGCGCAAAGCTTCTCGGAGTTGCTGTAGATCCATTTCCACCCCATCCTTTGACACCAAGGAGTCTTTGGGCAGTACGGAGTAGTTCTTGGCAATGTTCTCTTTCTTGCCACTGAACCATTCGCAGAAGGCGGTTTGGAGGAAAGAGTCTCCATCGAGATAGTCTTTCCCGTTATACCTTATTATATTGGTGACGAACTGTTTCAACTCGGCATTGCGTAGTTTCTTGTTCAATGGGATGAATAAATCCTTATTGGCTGTCACCCGTCCTGTTTCAATAAACAGTTTGACAACGTCGCATACTTTTTCTACATTTTCTACAGGAGTACCAGCAAGTGAGAATACAAGCATAGTGTACTCTTCTGTATTGGTCAGTCGCCTCTTTCGTTCTTCTTCCTGACATCGCTTGATTTCTGCTTCAAGGTTGAGCAGATGATCCCGTCTTTTCAGCACGTCCGATACATTTGCAGACAGAATATTGATTTCACGCATCCGTTTCTCGTTTTCGAGCATTAGGTTCCGTTTAATCTCTGCAACCTGTTGGTCAACCAATGTCTGTACAACCGAGGGAATTCGCTCTTGAAGAACTGTCAAAATAGCATTTGTATCAGTTTGTGGAATTTGTTTCACCGCTTCCATGATAGCCTCAAATTTGGCATCAGGAAGGGAACCCTCCTGCGAATTGGCACGAAACTTTTTCATATCATCGTCCAAAGAGACTAATATCCCAGTCTTCTCATCTATCTCTGTCTGATAGAAGGATGTGTAGTACAAGACAACAATCTTATAGAGAACAACCACAGCCGCTGCACCATAGAAATACGGAATATAAGAAGACCAGTCAAACTGGGCTTTGTCGAGATTAGCAAAAACACCAATGAAGACCATTGCCAGGACAGCAGCTATTGTCAATGCTGCAATAATCCAAACTATCTTCTCTATTATTTTGAAAAACTTCACCATAATTTATGCACTATACAAGAATGATTATAAATCCAAGCTGTCCTCTTTGAGTAAGAAGTCGAAAAGACCTATTGTCAGTATGCCATCTTCATTGCGACGTGGCATGATGTGATCCTTCACAATGATAACCTTCTTGAAAGAATCATTGATGTTCGTCAGTGAACGAGACTCCTGTATCTCCTTTTCTCTGTCCGGTATAGACAATGCCGACTGCACGTAATATTTCTTGCTTCCAAGACTGGCGATGAAGTCCACTTCCAGTTGAATACGAACCCACTTGCCATCCTTGTCTTGCTTCTTTATCTCCACCATTCCAACGTCCACACTATAGCCACGCGTGATAAGTTCGTTGTAGATGATGTTTTCCATGATGTGCGTCTCTTCCTGTTGGCGCATATCAAGGATAGCATTTCTCAAACCGATGTCTGAAAAATAATATTTTGTGAGCGTATTGATGTATTTCTTACCTTTTATATCGTAGCGTATGGCTTTGTTCAGCAGAAATGATTCCGTCAGATAAGTAAGGTAATTACCAATAGTCTTGTTTGTGATATTTACGTTCTTAACACTTTTGAAAGTGTTTGAAAGTTTTGTCGGATTGCATGGAGAGCCAATGGATGAAGCCATGATGAGCACCAGTTCGCGCATTTCATTTTCGTTTTGCACTCTATGCCTCTCAATGATGTCCGCTAGATAAACTGTTTCAAACAAGTTCTTCAGATAACCAATCTTCTTCTGTTCCGTTTCAAATGACTGAACAAGAGGCAAGCCTCCGTAGGTGTAGTATTCGCGCCATGCGTCTTGCTTGTCGCCACCTATAGCAGAATAGAATTCGGAAAAAGATAGTGGATTCACATGTATCGTTTCACCTCGACCTCGGAACTCTGTAGGAATATCTGACGACAGGAAGTGAGAGTTGCTGCCTGTCACGTATGTGTCGGCATTAGTAATATGCCGGAAGCTGTTCAATACATCTACAAACTCATCCATCAATTGCACCTCATCAATGATGATATAATAAAGGTCATTGTCCTTGATCCTGTCATGAACATAGTGGAGCATTGTATCTGGATTTCTCAGCTCCTTATTCATGCGGTCCTCAAGGTCAATGCGGATAATATGGTCTTCTGCCACACCTTTATCCAATAGATAGTGATAGAACAAAACATTCAGTAGATATGACTTGCCACATCTACGGATTCCTGTCACGACTTTGATAAAGCCGTTCTGTCGGCTATCTATCAGTTGTTTGAGATACCTATCTCTTTTGATTTCTTTCATATTGTTCCTAAATTCTGCCACTTTTGGCACTTTTTGGTAATGCAAAGGTAATGAGTTTTGCTTATCTAACCAAATATTTGCAGCTAAAATGCGTCAATAGTGGCATTTTTTAGTCGTATCAACAGCTAAAACAAGCAATTTCAGTACAGAGTTTGAAATAAAAGTCTTCAAGGAACCGAATTACAGACTAACTTTTATCAAAACTTTAACTGTCAATTTTGAGTTTTCTTCAAATATTTTGCAGATTTTGCTCATTTTTATCCATAAAAAGAACATATATGGCAAAAAAACAGTACCTTTGTACTCGAATATACATTATATATAATATGGATAGTAAGCATCTCAACCGAATCAAGGTCGTTTTAGCCGAAAAAGATAAGAGTAATAAATGGCTGGCTGAGCAATTAGGTAAAGACCAAGCTACCATTTCCAAGTGGGTTACGAATACAACGCAACCTAATTTGGAGATGCTATTGCTAATAGCAAAAGTGCTGGAAGTAAATGTAAATGAATTAGTACGTCCGTTAGAATAATGGTAAGAAAAAAGAAAGAAACATCCACAAGGTTATCCGATACCCCCAAGACTGCCCAAGAGTTGAAACTGGAAGGTGTACAGAACTTGTACAACTTTCTGTTCGAGGCATGTAATATTCTGCGTGGGCCTGTGAGTCAAGATAACTTCAAGGACTATATAACGCCTATTCTCTATTACAAGCGTATCTCTGACGTGTACGACGAAGAGACTGAGGCGGCTTTGGAAGAAAGCGGTGGCGACATGGAATATGCGACATTACCAGAACAGCATCGCTTTGTTATTCCTGATGGTTGTCACTGGCAGAATGTACGTGAACGTACCGAGAATCTTGGCGCGGCCATCGTTGGTGCTATGCGTGGTATAGAGTTAGCCAACCCTGATACGCTTTATGGTGTGCTTAGTATGTTCAGTGCTCAGAAATGGACGGACAAGAAGAACCTTTCAGACGGAAAGATACGTGACCTGATAGAACATCTGAGTACAAGGAAACTTGGAAACAATGACTATCCTACCGACCTAATGGGCGATGCCTACGAAATCTTGCTGAAGAAATTTGCTGATGACTCAAAGGCAAAGGCTGGTGAGTTCTATACTCCTCGTTCCGTGGTGCAATTACTTGTACGCATCCTCGATCCTCAACCCGGTGAAAGTGTCTATGACCCAGCTTGCGGTTCTGGTGGTATGCTTATTGAGGCCGTACATCACATGAATCATAGTAGCCTCTGTTGTGGAAACATCTTCGGTCAGGAGAAGAATGTGGTTAACTCGGCTATTGCCAAGATGAACCTTTTCCTGCATGGTGCCAGCGACTTCAACATCATGCAAGGCGACACGCTGCGCAATCCGAAAATCTTGCAAGGTGGAGAGGTGGCTAAGTTCGACTGTGTGATAGCCAATCCCCCATTCTCGTTGGAGAAATGGGGCTCGGTGGAATGGTCATCAGATAAATATGGACGTAACATCTGGGGGACACCCAGCGACTCATGTGGTGACTATGCATGGATTCAGCACATGATAGCATCGATGGCTCCTGGCAAGGGACGCATGGCTGTGGTAATGCCGCAGGGAGTACTCTTTCGAGGCAACGAAGAAGGACGCATCCGTGAAAAGTTGGTGAAAAGTGATATGGTAGAGGCAGTTGTTACCCTTGGTGATAAGCTCTTCTATGGAACAGGCCTTTCACCGTGCTTCCTGATTATTCGCAAGATGAAGCCCGCTGCACATAGTGCGCGTATCCTGATGATAGACGGCACCAAGATTCTGACTCCGAAACGAGCTCAAAACATATTGGAACAGAAGGATGTTGACCGATTATTCGAGTTGTATGTCAACTATGAGAACGTGGAAGACTTCTCACAGGTGGTAACACTCGACGATATTGCAGCAAAGGGTTATGACCTATCGCCCAATAAATATGTGCAATACCACCGTGAGGCTATCAAACCTTATTCCGAGGTGCTGGCAGAGTTCAAGGCTGCTTACGAAGAAGTGAAACTTCGTGAAGCAGAATTTAGAAAAATAATAAATGCTTAGGCTGATGGAAGAGATTGTTAATAAAAACAACGAAATAGTCTTATTCAACGATGTCTGCAACATTATAGACCAGACTCGTAATAAGATTGCAGTATACGTCAATACAGAGGTATGCCTTACCAACTGGTATGTGGGTAAGCGTATTAAGGAAGATGTGCTATATAATCAGCGAGCTGAATACGGAAAACAGATACTCAAAAATCTTTCCAAAAGATTAACCGAACAGTACGGAAGTGGTTGGAGCATTTACAAACTGCAACATTGTGTACGCGCTGCGTACACTTTTACCGAAGATGAAATTGTGTACGCCACTCGTACACAATTAAGCTGGACACATCTTCGTTCCCTCATGGGTGTGAAAGATTCCCTTGAAAGACAGTTCTATGCACAAATGTGTACGATAGAACATTGGGATACCCGTACCTTGGACGAGAAGATAGATCAGCAGCTGTACCAGCGCACAGCCATAAGCAGAAAACCAGAAGAAGTCATTAAAAAAGAGCTTCAGGAAGCAAGGAACAATAATCAGTTACTACCAGATATGGTCTTTAGGAGTAGCTATATACTTGACATGCTTGGCTTGCCAGATGTGTTCTCGGAAAGCGACCTGGAAACCGCGATTATCACGCAGATTGAAGACTTCATCAAAGAGTTAGGCTCCGATTTTACATTCGTAGCACGCCAGAAGCGTATTACTGTAGATGCTGTAGATTATTACATCGATCTGCTATTCTTCCATAGGGAATTGAGACGCCTAGTTGCCATCGATTTGAAACTGGGTAAATTCAAACCCGAATATGAGGGACAAATGTTACTATATCTGAGGTATCTGAACCAGAACGAAAGGAAACAGTGGGAAGAGTCGCCTATAGGTCTTATTCTGTGTTCGGAAGGAAATACTGAGCACGTTGAATATCTCATGCTGGATGAAAACAGTCCTATAAAAGTTGCTCAATATTACACCCAACTTCCCGATAAGAAGCTTTTGGCAGCCAAATTGAAGAAAGCCATCGCTATAGCAAGAGAACAATCCCAAGCTCATAAAGAATGAACAACATGAAGGAAGAGCATAAGAATATACCATATCGCCGACCTGACGAGACCATCTCATTGGACGAACTGAAGTCGTTCCTCTGGGGAGCTGCAACCCGACTGCGCGGACAGATAGACGCTGCTGGCTATAAGGAATACATCTTCCCGCTACTTTTCTTCAAGCGCATCAGTGATGTATATGATGAGCAGTTCGAAGATTTCGTGGCTGAAGGAGGTGAGGAATATGCTGGTATGCAAGCTGCTGAGTTGGCCATCCGCATCCCTGATGGTGCTCATTGGCGTGATGTACGCGAGGTGACCGAGAATGTTGGCCAGCGCTTGGTAGAAGCGTTCATCGCCATCGAGCAGGCCAATCCAGGCGAAGAAGCTGATGGTCGTGTCATTGGTGGTCTGGATGGTATCTTCGGCCCGAAAGACGGATGGACGAACAAGAACAAGATGCCCGACCACATCATCACCTCGCTCATCGAAGACTTCTCACGTTATAATCTTGGCTTGTCTTCCTGTCCTGCCGACGAGATGGGCCAGGCATACGAATACCTTGTGGGTAAGTTTGCCGACGATGCAGGCAATACCGCACAGGAATTCTATACCAACCGTACGGTGGTAACGCTGATGGCAGAAATCCTTCAGCCACAGCCAGACGAAAGTATCTATGACCCCACATGTGGATCTGGTGGCATGCTTGTGAAGTGCCTTGATTTCCTTCGCCAAAAGGGACACCCCTGGCAGGGAGTAAAGGTGTTCGGGCAGGAGATCAATGCGCTGACAGCATCTATCGCCCGCATGAATCTCTATCTGAACGGTGTAGAGGATTTCAGCATTGTTCGTGAAGATACGCTTGCACATCCTGCTTTCGTTGATGGTAGCCATTTGCGCAAGTTTGATATTGTGTTGGCTAATCCGCCGTATAGTATTAAGACGTGGAACCGTGAAGCGTTCATGAATGACAAATGGGGACGAAACTTCCTGGGTACTCCGCCACAAGGCCGGGCTGATTATGCGTTCTTTCAGCATATTCTTGCAAGTATGGATGATAAAACAGGTAGATGTGCTATTCTGTTTCCTCATGGCGTGTTGTTCCGCGACGAAGAACAAGCCATGCGCGAAGAACTTATAAAACTTGACTTCTTGGAGTGTGTCATAGGATTAGGGCCAAACTTATTCTTCAATGCATCTATGGAGGCATGTATCATTATATGTCGAAAAAAGAAATCAAGTGATAGGAAGGGAAAAGTGCTTTTTATTGATGCCAAGGATGAAGTTACGAGAAAGAATGCAGAAAGTTATCTTGAACAGCATCATATCAAAAAGATAGTTGATGCCTATAATGCTTTTATAGACATCGATGGGTTTGTCAAGGTTGTTGATAATGCTGCTATCTCGTCAAACCGAGCCTTGATTAGTATTCAGAGCTATGTAGTCAACTCCGATAATACACAGCAATACGATTATGATGAATCCATTAAAGAATGGCTCAATCAGTCCGTTATTATGCATAGTCAAGTTAATCAATTCTTAAACATTATCGAATAATATGGCAATAGTTAAGTTTGGTGACATCGTTCGAGATGTTAAGATAAATGTTGATAGGGCAAACAATCCGTATGAGCATTACGTTGCAGGTGACCATATGGATTCAGAGGATCTAACAATACATCGTTATGGAAGTTTTGAAACTGACGATGTGGGGCCGGCTTTTACACGCATTTTCAAACCTGGCCAAATATTATATGGATCACGAAGGACATATCTGAAGAAAGTAGCCGTCGCAGATTTCGAAGGTATTTGCGCAAATACAACATTTGTACTTGAAAGCAAGGACGAAGCATTATTTGATAATCGACTACTTCCTTTCATAATGCTTTCTGATGCATTTACACGTTGGTCAATAGCTCATTCTAAAGGATCAACAAATCCTTATGTTCTATTCTCAGATCTTGCTGACTACGAATTTGATTTACCCCCTCTCGCAGAACAAAAGGTTCTTGCGGATAAACTTTGGGCGGCTTATCGTCTGAAAGAATCATACAAGAAACTGCTTGTGGCCACTGAAGAAATGGTGAAATCGCAATTTATCGAGATGTTTGGTTGTCTTGCAGAAAGGGTCGCATTATCTTCTTTATGCGATACTTTTATTGATGGAGACTGGATAGAAGCTAAAGACCAATCTGGTTCTGGAATTAGGCTTATTCAAACGGGAAATGTTGGTGTAGGTACATTCAAAGATAAAGGAGATAGGGCTCGATATATCAGCGAGGAAACTTTCAATCGGCTGAACTGTACAGAGGTGGTAGAGGGGGACATCTTAATCTCCCGATTACCTGAGCCTGTTGGGCGAGCCTGCATTATTCCTGCAGGATTAGGCAAATCCATCACTGCTGTTGATTGCACTATCATAAGGTTAAATGACAAGGTGCTTCCAAAGTTCTTTGTAGCATTTACAAACACTCCTGATTATGCTATGCAAATAAAGAAAGTTCTTAGTGGAACTACTAGACTTCGTGTTAGCAGAGCTAATCTTGGGAAGATACAGGTTCCTCTTCCTTCAATAGACAAACAGCAGCAGTTTGTTACCATTGCAGAACAGGCCGATAAATCAGGATTTGAACTTCGTAAATCGATTGATGCAATAGATGCTGTCATAAAGAGTTTGATAAATAGTTAATAACAATTGAATATGCAAATTGACGATAGGCATATAACAGGATGGTGTGATCAATGTTGGGAATATTTCAATCGCAGCATTGGCCAATATAAGCGGTACTACAAATACGCTAAGATTGGAATCACTATAGACTATAAAGTACGTGCTTCGCAACATGAACATCGGGAGAAAAAATACAAATGGGAGCGAATGATAGTGCTGTATAGAACTACAAGTGAGAATAATGCCAATTATGTAGAAGGCTACTACCAAGAACGTGATGACTTCGTCAATGAATGGTACGGGTGGAGTCATATGTCACCAACGGGAGAGTATTATGTATATCTCTTGCTTGGAAACCATAGATTTAGAAGATAATAGTAATAATCACATAGTCGTTTGATATACTGCAAATAAAGCAAAAGGTCACGTTAATTAAATAACCAAAACATATACAGATATGATTGACAATTTAATTAATGAAATAGAACAGGCGATGCTCAATGTCCTTGATAACGAGCAGCTGAGCCAGTTGCGAAAGGTGCTTGATTACACCTTCCGCAATGTTTCCGTGACTAAGAAGGAATCTGTACACACAGAGAGTAATAACCAGACTCTTATTGACAATTTCATCGCTGCCAAGAAAGTTGAAGGTTGCTCAGACAAGTCCATCTCCTATTACAAGAGCACTATCATCAATGCTCTTGTAAAGATTAAGAAAGAGGTTGTGCATATCACCACCGATGACTTGCGAGGTTATTTGAACCAATATCAGGAAGAAAGTGGTGCAAGCAAAGTAACGGTTGATAATATCCGTCGTATTCTCTCAAGCTTCTTCTCATGGTTGGAAGAAGAGAACTACATCGTCAAGAGTCCTGTACGGCGAATCCACAAAGTTAAAGTTGGTAAGACCGTTAAGGAAACCTATACGGATGAAGCCTTAGAGCAGATGCGTGACCATTGTTCAAATATCCGTGATCTTGCTCTAATAGATCTGCTCGCTTCCACAGGAATGAGAGTAGGCGAACTGGTACGGCTCAACAAACGTGATATTGACTACCAGAATAGAGAATGTGTTGTTACAGGTAAGGGCGATAAGCAGCGAAAGGTTTACTTCGATGCCCGTACTAAGATACACCTTCAGAAATATGTTAATAGCCGTACTGACACAAATGATGCGCTCTTTGTGTCATTATTGGCCCCAAATAACCGCTTAGAAATTAGCGGTGTAGAAATTCGTCTTCGGCGACTTGGGCGAGAGTTGAACATTCCAAAAGTTCACCCTCACAAGTTCCGTCGTACTCTTGCTACAATGGCTATAGATAAAGGCATGCCCATCGAGCAAGTCCAGCATCTGTTAGGCCATCAAAGTCTCGATACGACATTGCAATATGCGATGGTGAATCAGAATAATGTTAAGTTGTCTCACCATAAATTCATTGGATAGTATGTCGCAATTTATCGAGATGTTTGGTTGTCTTGCAGAAAGGGTCGCATTATCTTCTTTATGCGATACTTTTATTGATGGAGACTGGATAGAAGCTAAAGACCAATCTGGTTCTGGAATTAGGCTTATTCAAACGGGAAATGTTGGTGTAGGTACATTCAAAGATAAAGGAGATAGGGCTCGATATATCAGCGAGGAAACTTTCAATCGGCTGAACTGTACAGAGGTGGTAGAGGGGGACATCTTAATCTCCCGATTACCTGAGCCTGTTGGGCGAGCCTGCATTATTCCTGCAGGATTAGGCAAATCCATCACTGCTGTTGATTGCACTATCATAAGGTTAAATGACAAGGTGCTTCCAAAGTTCTTTGTAGCATTTACAAACACTCCTGATTATGCTATGCAAATAAAGAAAGTTCTTAGTGGAACTACTAGACTTCGTGTTAGCAGAGCTAATCTTGGGAAGATACAGGTTCCTCTTCCTTCAATAGACAAACAGCAGCAGTTTGTTACCATTGCAGAACAGGCCGATAAATCAGGATTTGACGGGCGCAAATCGCAATTTATCGAGATGTTTGGTAATCCTCTTTCTCAAGTTCAAAGATACCCATTAGAAAAACTTGGAGATTGTTGTGTACTAAATCCAAGACGTCCAAGTATTAGTCTTTCTGATACTGATATGGTTTCTTTTGTACCAATGCCATGCGTTAGCGAGAATGGTTATTTGCAGGATGTTGCTGATGAGGAATCCGGAAAAGTCAAAAAGGGATTTACGTATTTTGAGAACAAGGATGTCCTATTTGCAAAGATTACACCTTGTATGGAAAATGGGAAAGGTGCAATAGCTCAAGAACTTACGAATGGCATAGGTATGGGTTCAACGGAGTTTCATGTACTTCGTCCTATTGAGGGTAAGTCAAACTCCTATTGGCTATTGGCTTTGACAAGAATGCCAATCTTTAGAGAGCAAGCATCAAAGAATATGTCAGGAACTGGAGGACAGAAAAGAGTAGGCGCTTCATTTCTTGACAACTTCATGGTTGGACTTCCTCCAATAGAGGAGCAAAATCGCTTTGAAAGAATATACAGACAAGCCGATAAATCAGGATCTGGCGGGCGCGAATCTGTAGCGTTAATGGACAAAGTTAAAAAGAGTCTAATCAACTATTATAACATATAAAGTATTTAATTATGACACCTCCTAATTACGAAAGTTTTGAAGAAAAGAGTGAAGTTTTTAAAGAAAATTTCAAAATTGACAACGAAGAAGAAGTAGATTCTATTGTCAGCATGTATTCTTCACATGAAAAGGATTTTTTGTATCGTGGTATTAATACCGCTACATATAAACTATATAGTTCTTCTCAGGTTCAGTGGATGCTATCTGATGCAATTAGTAAAAAAACGAACATAGAAGACTATTATAATTTTATTATGGATAGTATAGAGTTGACACGAGAAAATAATCGTGTGAAGCAATATATAAAAGATAATGGAATCTCTGATAACGATTTGTTTATCTTAGCACTGATGCAGCATTACGGAATGCCATCACCAGTGCTTGATTTCTCTCATTCTATATTTGGTGCATTATATTTTGCATGGGATAAATGCGATAGGACATTAAGTGATACCCAAACCCAATTGTCTGATTATATATCTCTTTATGTAATTAACAAAAAGATTGACTGGGTTAATTGTAGTGTTCAAAATGTAATGAGGAATAGTGCTGAGCAACTGAATGACATGTTGCAAAAAGACAAATTGTTTACAGCTGGTATGGTGGACACAAAGGATGTTGAAAAAGAATTTTTGAAGCTTCCTTATTTGAAGTTTAAAGATTGGAATTTTGTCGCTGTGGAAGACAATCCTGAGAATCCTGTGAAGATAAGTATTCCGGCCTTAAAATTTGATTGTGAATATCAGATTATCAACGATAGAATCATTTCTCAGCAGGGCATGTTTATTGCAAATAACACCTTAGATAAACCTCTCGTTGAGCTAATGAACGATTGGTGTAAAGAAAAATACTTTGTTTGTTATAATATTCATAAAAAACTTCTTGATTATATTAAGCAAAAATACTTTGACACAAATGATATTAATGAAGAACGGATGTATTGTACGAAAGATGAAGAATCAAACTATTTGGAAGAAGCGATAAGAGAACTAAATAGAATTGTAAAAGAGAAGTTGTCTAATTGAAATTTTCCTCTCTTCATTTTTTTGATAGAGCAAAGATTTAATGTAATAACGAATAAAATGGCATACTTTAACGAAGACAATACGGTTGAGCAGATGCTCATCAATGCCGCAGGAAAGTGTGGTTGGATTTATGTGGAGCCGCAGGAAGTTCCACGATTGCCTGACGAAGTGCTGGTGACAGAATGGCTTGTCACAGCACTGAGGCGGCTTAACCCCATCACTGAAGACCAAGCAGCACAGGTGGTTTACAGACTTCGTGCTGCATGTAGCATTGGCACTAATCATGAAGAGTTGATTAACGCCAATGACCGCTTCCGTCGCCTGTTGTTTGAGGAAAACTCCTATCCTTTTGGAGAGGATGGAGAGAATATCAATATCCGCTTCTTCAGCGACAAACCTTCGGAGAACCGCTGTGTAGTAACCAATCAATGGGAGTTCCCTCGCAAGAGTAAGGAAGGCGGCAAGCGTCTTGACCTGGTATATATCATCAATGGAATACCAATGATAATTGGTGAAGCCAAGACACCAGTCAAATCTTCTGTGACATGGGCTGATGGTGCAACCGATATACTTCACTATCAGAAAAGCATCCCAGAAATGTTTGTACCAAATATCCTCACTTTTGCCAGCGAAGGACGCGAACTGCAATATGCAGGTGTAGGTTGCCCTGTGGATAAATGGGGCCCTTGGTTTGCAGATGAAGAACGTCTTCATGGTACGCTTGAAGATGTGGAGCATAACTATATTTCACTGATTACGCCAGAACGTTTGCTTGACATCTATCGCTATTATACTGTATTTACTGGTACATCTGGTGGCAGAAAGATAAAGATTGTATGCCGTTACCAGCAATACCTTGGTGGTGAAGCCATTGTGCAACGAGTGTTAGGTACATATCGGGCTGGAAAGGGACCAAGAAAAGGACTCATCTGGCACTTCCAAGGTTCAGGTAAATCATGGCTGATGGTGTTCGCTGCCCAAAAACTACGCCGTCAGAATGACCTGAAGGCTCCGACTGTGGTAATTGTAGATGACCGTATTGATTTGGAAGATCAGATTACCGGTGACTTTACCCGTGCTGAGATTCCAAACGTGGATGGAATTTCTTCTAAGGAAGAACTGGAAACGAAGATTCACCAACGCAAGATACTCATAACTACCATCTTCAAGTTCGGTGATCTGAACGATGGCGAGGTCATTGATGACCGCGACAATATAATCTTGCTCATGGACGAGGCCCACCGCACACAGGAAGGCGACCTCGGAAAGAAAATGCGAACAGCACTGCCTAATGCATTTTTCTTCGGTTTGACAGGTACACCTATCAACCGCAATGACCATAATACCTTTGCTTGCTTCGGCAGCGAAGAAGACGAATATGGCTATATATCTAAGTACACATTCCAAAACTCTGTCGATGATGGTGCCACCTTGGAGTTGAATTTCCAAACTGTTCCTGTGGAAATGCATCTTGACGAGGCTAAGCTTCAGGAAGAGTTTGATGCACTGACCGACCAGATTAGCGAGGAAGACAAACAAGAACTTGTTCGACGCACAAGTGTAGAGGCATTCTTTACGGCAGAAAAGCGTATCAATGATGTATGTAAATATATCGTAAACCATTTCCGTGAGTATGTGGAGCCAACAGGTATGAAGGCTCAGGTAGTGGTATATAACCGTGACTGCTGCGTGAAGTACAAGAAAGCATTAGATGCCTTGCTTGGTACGGATGACCAGACAACCATCGTTATGCATACTGCGGGTGATAAAGCGGATGAATACAAGGCATATAAGCGTAGCCGCGACGAGGAAAAGAAACTGCTCGACCAATTCCGTGACCCGTTGTCACCTTTGAAGTTCGTCATCGTGACCAGCAAACTGCTGACAGGTTTTGACGCACCAATCCTTCAGTGTATGTATCTTGACAAGCCTATGAAGAATCATACGCTGCTACAGGCCATCTGTCGTACTAACCGTACCTATAACGAGAACAAAAAGTGCGGTCTGATTGTTGACTTCGTCGGCGTGTTTGAGGATGTAGCCAAGAGCCTTGCATTCGACGAGGAAAGCGTGAAGACTATCATCAAGAATATGGATGAGATAAAGGCTGTCATTCCTGCATTCATGCAGGAGTGTCTGCAATTCTTCCCAGGTGTTGACCGCACTATTGGTGGATGGGAAGGATTGACCGCGGCTCAGCAATGCCTGAAGGAAGAAGGCGTGAAGACAAACTTCGCACGTCACTTCGCACGTCTGGCAAAAGCTTGGGAGATTATTTCGCCTGACGAATTCCTCGCTCCTTATTCAAGTGATTACACTTGGTTGGCACAAGTATATCAAAGTGTGCGGCCTGTTAGTGGAGGAAATCTGATTTGGGCTCTGCTCGGAGCTAAGACCATTGAAATTATTCATAATAATATTGATACTATTGACATAGGTACACCACTTGAAGACCTCGTTGTAGATGCAAACATCATAGACTCCGTATTGGAAGATGAGAAGAAACGAGAGAAGAAAATCATCGAAGTGGAGAAAATGCTGAAGATTCGACTTGGAGACCATAAGGGTGACCCAAAGTTTAAGAAGTTTGCTGACAAGCTGGATGAACTTCGTGAACGTATGGAGCAAAACCTGATTTCAAGCATCGACTTCCTAAAGCAGTTGTTGCAAATGGCTCGTGAGTTGTTGGAGGCAGAAAAGGAAATTGAAAAACCACAGGACAAGCGTGCCCAGGCAAAGGCAGCTCTAACGGATCTTTTCCAAAGCATTAAGACAGAGGAAACACCTTTCATCGTTGAACAAGTAGTAAATGACATAGACAATGAAGTTGTCAATATCATCCGACAGTTCAATGACGCATTCCAAAGCGTTACTGCTAAGCGTGAGATAAAGAAGAAACTGCGTTCTATCCTTTGGATTAAATACCAGATTAAGGATAATGACGTTTTTGAGAAGGCATATAGTTATATAGAAATGTACTATTAGTATATTTGATATGTTAAGAGGCAATATGAGCTATGCTCCCTTTATGGGAGACAACAAACCACTAAGTGTTGGACTGAATCCACTAGGTATTCGCACTGCATCTGAGCAACTGTTTACAACGCTGTTGCCTGGACTTAATGTCGTGACACTAAGAATTCGTTACTATAGCTTCTATTGTTGGCTTCTCAAATCATTCTATGCCAAACGGACTGAGGCTAAAAAAGCAGACCTTCAACGACACATAAGAATGTCTGAGCTATTGATGGCCCTTATACATGCCCAAAGCAACTTTAGTGGTGGCGTACCGGGCATTACTCGTGCATCTGAAATCATAGCTAAAGGAGAAGATATCATTGACTTCAACGAAGATGCAATGCCTAAAGGGAAACCTGTAGGAGGTTACTGGAAAGGCTCTTATGGTGCCTTCGGAACATACTATGCTGCATCTTTGCAAGAAATGAGTATAATCCGACCATTAATAGATAATACAAACTTGTATAATGTAACATCGAAAACAGAGGATTATATAAGCGGAGAAGACTTGGCTGATGCTTTCGCAGAAAGTGTCGGTACAGAAATGGGAAACCTTTTTGAGGCATGTGCCCATAATGGTGTGGTTACAAGAAAGCAGTTAGAGGAAATGGAGCCCGTCTTCCAAAGTCACAACCTACCAGAGAATAAAGAATGTGCTTTACTGCTTGATATGCTTCTTCAAAACGACAAGCCATACATTCTTAAAGAGAGTAAACTGCGTAAGGACAGTTTGAGACTTCTCCTTGGTTATCTCTATGAGTGTCCAGTAGATAATTTCTCTGAGTTGGCTTTTGCCAAGTATGTCTATGACAAGTACAACAAAGGAACAGAAGATAGTTTGGCTGCTGTTGGTTGGTACGCATACTATCTAAATGACAGCCGCCAGTATGAAGCCTTGAATATCTTTGATGTTCTTTTGAAAAGGTTACATGAAAGAAAAAGCCCTGGACAATGGGAGAACATAGAAAAGCTGACCTCGGAACTGGCAGGTGACGTCTGTCACAACCTAAATGCGGATAATCGAACCATGAAGAATTTGCTTTCTAATTGGGAGTCTATCATTGAACCTGAGGAAGAAATGACCCATGCATTTTATGTTATTTTGGATAACTACAGACGGAACCCTAAATACAAAGATTGTAAATCCGTAATAAGGCAGTTCTTCCGCAATGTCAGCAACGATGCCTTAGATGCATTTGACTCTATCGAGAGGAGCGTGGATGAAATGGTTTTTGATTATGTCAAGCGTTACTTAACTGAAAACATCATTTACAACCATTATTCTGAATCTATGAGAAAATATAGCCAAAATGGCATTCCTACTCAGAAGTTAACCATTGAAAATGGCTATGTAAGAGGTATAGCAACTTATAGTGCGACCCACAGTTCTCCACGTATTGATACACTGCGTAATTACGCAACAGATTTGGGGCTAATTTCAGGGAATAAGATTACTTCAAAGGGCGAAAAACTTCTTAACACTCTACAAGATGATTGAACGCAAAAACATAATAAAGCTACTCAGTGATAGGTCAAATGTATATCATTCAGCTTTGTTGACAACATATAGTTTTGACCCCATCTTTTTTGAATCTGTATATCTTTCTACGCTGCGTAAGTTGGGTGTTACAAACATTGTGGTTCTGATGGATGCCAACATGTATGACCAATTGCTTGCTGATACGAACTATCAATGTCATCGAGTAACCCAGAATAACTATACTTTAGTTAGACAAGAGAACACATATTCAGGAGTATTCCACTCCAAAATGGTTTTGTTATTCGGTGAAGAGGAAGGAGCGTTGGTATTAGGAAGTGGAAATCTTACGTATAGTGGTCTTTCAAATAACGAAGAGGTATGGAGCGTTTTTCATGTGGCAGGAAATGATTCTATTCATTATCCGCTTCTTAACAAAGCATGGAAATATCTCAGGGGCGTCACGTCGTCAGTATCGCCATTAGTCCAACGGCAATTAGACTGGATGCAGGAGCAATCTCCGTGGTTGCATAAAGACAGTAATGATGGAACTATCCTCCTTCTATCTGGTGAAGAGGGACAGTTGTTATACAATTCTTCTAATTCAACGATTCTAAATTCCGTATATCTTTCTATTGGCGAAAGAGAAATAGAAGAGATAACAGTTATTTCACCCTTCTATGATACAGAAGGGCATGCCTTGAAAGAATTACAAAGACACTTCTCTCCCAAAAAGATGAAATGTGTGCTTGATTTGGATCGCCAAAGTGCTCCGTACTCATTGCTTCAGAATGGTACATTCATTGACTATTATAAATCGACATCATCCTATCCTTTACATGCCAAAATAATTGAGATTCAGGGTAGAGAAGAAACTTGGATTCTATGTGGAAGTGCAAATGCTGGTAATATGGCTTTAGGTACCACCACATTCGCATTCAATGACGAAGCTTGCATTTTCCTTCATAGCAAAAATAGAAGGGACTACATTAAAGAATTAGGTATTTCATTTACGTCTTTAACATCAGATGAAAAGAAATCGATAGTTCGTCCGAAACAAGAAAAAACGAATGAGTCACCAATACTCGTCAATCTGATTTCATGTGAGGAGAAAGAGAATGAATTATTTCTACGATTTAACAAGTCTGGCATTGAAGGAAAACTGACACTCCTAGATGATGCACAGAATGTTATCTGTAGCTTTGATATTATCACCAAAGAAGAAACTACAATCACAATAGGGAACATCGGAGAAGGGACATTACATATAGCTGTTCTGAAAAATGACGATACGGAAATATCAAATCGAATTATAGTTATTAAAGAAGTCGATGTGGAACGTGGCAATCCCGATCCCCAACGAAGGAAGTTATCAAGTTTATTAGATGATGCCGATTTGTTGGAGAATATGGGTCATATTTTGGGCTATATTGAATTTGACGAAACGGACAAAAAGGTAAAATTCGCCACATTCAGTAAGTCATCTAAAGAAGATGCTGAAGATGATACCATTGTTACCCGAGATAGATTCAACGAATTAAAAGATAGTGAGTTGAGTATCAGCATGCATTCCGGCGTAAGAATACTTGCTTATCTTCAACAGATACTATTCCAAAAAGAAGGGGATGCACAATCCGATGACGAATTATTAGATTTTGAGAAAGAGGGTGATGATAAGGAAGTTCCTAAAGACGATAATGGAAGAAATAGCTATCAATCCGATGCAAATGATGCTTCAAGGATGCAATTAGATGTTGTCAATTTTTTGAAGAAAATGCAGAATTTCTTATTAGAAAAGACAAAAGACCGAAGCATCTATGGTGAAATTAATCCTGCCGTAAATAAGCCAAAGCTTATAGCCATCCCTGGATTAAATGCTGCGTCATCTCTTGCAATTGCGTCAAGGGCTGTTGTTTGTATGATGAACAAATATGCCCCACATATCACTAAGGTAAAGGATATAAAGGATTTACTTATAAAAGATGCAGGAGTTTTCATTTCTTTATATGCTAATATGTTTCCGTCTGATGATTCGATAAGAAGCCGTAAAACGCTGGAGATATTAAAAGATGCTACAGTTGATTTGTTAACCGCAATGTGCTTCTTCTCTTTTTCGAAAGACGATTCATCAGTTCCACAATTGATACTGAATAGTTTGGAAATGTGGAGAGGAAGGAATGAACTCAATGATATTATACCATTGGTTGAAGGACAGTTACAAAAACTTAACTCCATCTTTTTAAATGACAGGACAATCAACCAGATTCGTCTTATAGCTAATGCATATTTAAGGCAAGAAACGCCAATCGAAGAGTTTTCTACATTATGTCCTTTGGTTTATCAATTACGGAAAGGATATGGCTTTCTTGTCATTGACAACATACAACGTACAGACAAAGGATGGAGCTACTCATATCATTCTCCTTGGTTTGATGACAAAATTGACAACATAACATCTTCTAAGTATAAAGGGTATTATGAGTTTTAACCCAAATCGGTCATTAGAAAAAGTTTCTTGTCATTTTCTAATGACCGCCATTA
>ENA-OPML01000055-OPML01000055.1-human-gut-metagenome-genome-assembly--contig:-NODE-55-length-24390-cov-4.544935_pt1 | contig 24390 bp, 17 predicted proteins | sample MGYA00241526_ERZ501749 | MGnify/ENA primary metagenome ERZ501749 (study PRJEB25962, sample SAMEA2042647) | human gut metagenome | biome: human gut; feature: human-associated habitat; material: faeces... | reverse complement strand
GCGCGACGTACTGTTAGCGCAGCACGAGGCTAACCTCCTCACCGAAGCGCTCGCCAAGCAATATCGCGAGGCGGGAGTGCTGAGCCAGTTGAACCTGCCCGCCGTAACCATTGGCGACATGGAACTCTCGTTCCGGTTCGCCATTGCCAACAGCGGCGAGGCGCACGGCGCCACGCCTCACAAGCCAGTTGGCGAGCCGCAGCAACAGTGTGGCGAGGCTGCCGCAAGCGACACCCCGTCGACGCTCGAAAGCATTGCGTCGATGCTGCCCAGCAGCGTCGCGTCGATGGAGGTCATTGTCGATGCCGAACAACTGGCGGCCCTGCCCGAAAGCGTCATTCAAAGCGTTACGCTCAAAGTGTCGACCCAGGGCGGCGTAAAGATCACCGATTCATAAACCTCTGACCATGCACTATGACTGAAGGCAAACCAAAGAAAGTCAACGAGAGCACTTACTCGATGGATATGAGCCTGGCCGAGATGCTCACCGCCATGATCGAATCGACCATTGCGGCCGACCAGAAAGCGGCCGAGGACTACCTGAGGGTGTTGCGCACCTATGCGCTGGAGCCCGCCGCCGGCCCCGATGGCCACGAGAAACTCAAGATGGTGGACTTCGAGATGACCGACGCCGACGGCCAACGGCAGATCGTGTCGATCCCCAAGCTGTCGCTGCTTCCATTGCCTGTGCTACGTGTTGCCGAGGCCACATTCGACATGGAAGCGCAGATAGAGATCAAAACTTCTGTCAGCGAGAAGGAACAAAAGGACTTCCGAAAGCGTTTTCCGCTGCTCAAGCAGCAACTGCAAACGAAGATCCAGTCGACGCAAGAGGGTGTGGAAACCGACGACGCAGAGATCGAGCAGACCATTGCAGCCGCCGGAGTCCGCGTGCGAATGCTGAGGCCAGGCGTAACGCCCAGTGAGACGCAGAAGGATGTGCAGAAGATGACCAACGTGAAGGTACACATCAAACTGGAGCCCGTGCTGCTGCCCGACGGCATGCGCGGACTGCTGCAAGCCACCGAGAACAACATCCAGGTGTTGAACAAGGACCCATTTAATCATTAACCATTCATCCCATTAGCTATGAACAGCAACCAACAAAAGACACCCGGACTGAACTGTCCGAAGTGCGGGGCTTTCATCCCCACCAGCATCAGCGAACTGTTATCAGCCAGCGGACTGCGCTGCCCGCAGTGCCATCTCGTACTCACCATCAATCGCCACGAGTCGAAGCGCGCGATGGAGATACTGAAGAATGTTGATGAGGCACAACAAAACCTCAAGAAGGCTACATCATTCCAACGATAACCCCACCCTGTTATGCCAGATGGAACCAACACTAACGCCAGTCGGCAGGTCGTGAGCGCCCTCAATTCCATCCCCTTCGGAAACATCATCGGCGGACCGCTGGCTGCTTGCGTGCAAGCGCAGGCCGAGGCTGCGCAGACCACCTTAAACTACATCCGCGGCTTCACCATGACCGAATCGCATCTCGACGTTGAGGGCGCCGAGCCCATCACCGTGAGCTTTTCGTTTATCATGGAAGGCGTGCCGACACGCATGACGGTGCCACTCATGACCATCGTGCCCATTCCCTACATGCGCATTGAGCATGTAGACCTGTCGTTCACGGCCGACATCACGGCGTGCGACAACGAGAAGATGGAGGCGAAGTTTGCCTCGGAGGGATACCAGGGTGTCGAGGAGGACGAGAAGTCGGTATCCATGCAAAGCAAGATGGGGGTACACGTCAGGGCATCGACGGGCGACATACCATCGGGCATGGCGAAGATGCTCGACTTCTTTGCCAACAACCTCGTCGTGCAGGAGACGCTCACCACCAAGGAAGTGGAGGATATGAAGCTTGAGGCCGCGCGCCAACGGGCCATCCGCAAGAACGACATGGTGGAGAAGGAGCGCATCGAAGCACAGCAAGCGCTTGAACGACAGAAGCAAAAGGAGGAAGAACGGAAGAAGAAAGAGGCGGAGGACAAGTACCGCTACGGCCTGATTGCCGGCCTTGTGCAAGGTGTGAAAAAGCGCAAACTGCGCCTTGCCGAGGAAGAACTGAAACGAATACTTCGCGTTATAGAGGAAGAGGAGGCGCGTTGCAACAAGATAGCCGCCCTTGTGGAGGCTGTGAAAAAGCGGCGGGAACGCTTAGACGAAGAGGAGCAGAAACGCAAGGAAGAGGAAAGACAACGCAAAGAAAAAGAAGAGCAAGACAAGGTCTCATCTTCGACTACCGGACAATACGTTAGGCCTTCCACCGGCTCATCTTCGGGTTCCAGCGGTACCTATGTTAGGCCTTCCACAGGCTCGTCTTCGACTACCGGACAATACGTTAGGCCTTCCACAGGCTCGTCGTCGGGTTCCAGCGGGTCATCGTCAGCCTCTGGCGGGGCTTCATCAAGCTCGTCCTCAAGCCGTAGGCTTATGCCCAACATGTCCAAAAGAGTAGTGGCACCATCAAGCTCAAGCGGATCTGCCAGCGAGAAATCGGACGACCCAGAGTCGCTTTCGAAGGCCATCGATAGTATCAAAGGGAGAAGATTTAGCAATTTAATCCGTAATATCAAACGCAAGAAATGATCCACGACGCAACGACAAGCGGTGAGTTGCTGCGCAACGACAAGGCCAACGCTCACAAGCAGACCTCGATATTGAAGAGCACAGGCGAGGCTTTGTGGCTCCACGACGTGATGTGCCAAATGCTAACCGACTGCGTTGAGGCGCAACGACAAGCCACTGAGCGATCGCTTGAGCTCATTGAGCGCACGGCGTTCCACGCCACCGGCGACCGCTCTGAGCCCATCATGGTGAGCTTCTCGCTCCAGATGGACGGCGAGCCTTACACCCTCCGCGTGCCGTTGCTGATGTTGGTGCCGTTGCCTTTCTTGCAAATCAGCCAGGCCGACCTCACCTTTTACGTAAACGTCATGTCGGACAAGTGTTATCCTCAACAAAAAATAAAGGTGCGCCTGTCGCCTTCCAATGAGGATTTGGAGGAGTTGCAACGAAGCGAATACGTGCGCAACAACATACGCGTAAACATCAAGGCCTACGCCGATGCGCCCACTGGGGGCATGGCGCGCCTGTTACAATTGGCGGGAACCCGCTGCCTACGCATCCGAAAGGTCGACGAGTAGGCAGGCTTGCCGCAAACCACCATTCACGAACGATTAATCCCCAACGAATATGCCTCAATCCCGTGTCACCTACCCAAAAGAGCTGCAGAAGTCCCCACTGGGCGAGCTCGACTTTAACCGCATCATCGGCGGGCCTCTCTCAGCCTGTGTCAATGCGCAGGAAGAGGCGGCGCAAGCCACGCTCGATTATCTCAACGGGGTGGTGTTTAGGAAGAAAGACGATGATGAGAGTTGCCTTGAGCCTGTCACCATGACGTTCTATTTTGAGAGTGGTGGTGTGGTCAACCGACTCACTATGCCGTTGCTCTGCATCGTGCCCGTGCCCTATCTGCGAATCGACCAGGTGAACCTGAGGTTTCAAGCCACCGTTACGGAGAGCAGCATGAAGGAGGAAAAGCTTGAGCTCAAGGCCAAATACTCCGCACCGGGCGACTCAGCCGAGATAACCGACGTCGCTCAGGAGAAATTCCTAAGCAAGCGATGCATCGACGTGGACCTCAATGTAACCACGGCCGACATGCCGATGGGCATCTCGAAACTCATCGAGATATTCAACAACCAATTGGTGGAGATCAAGCAATACGAGCCCACCGAGCCAGCACTCCCCACCGCACCGACTGAACCTATAGCGCCCGCTGAGCCCGAGAAACCCATTGAGCCTGCCGAACCCATCGAACCCGAGAAGCCCGAACCCAACTACAACATACAGTTGCTCACCAAGGTCAGCAAGTCGCAAAAGGCCGACATCATCAACGCCATCAACTCGACGAACCGTACGGGCAAACCGATCACGGCGGCGGCCCTCAACAACATCTTGAAGTCGGAAAAGAAAACCATTCCCATCGAAACAACCCAGGCTACGGCAAAGGCCATCGTGCAAACGTTGAAGAGGAAGAACATCGTCGCCATCATGGTGGAGGTGTAGCCGGCGGAGGCTGCCGAAAAAGGACTACAAGCATCCCCCGTTTTTAACATTTATTCGTCGGCAAGCGAGTGCTTGTCCGCAAATACGCGATTCTCGCTAAATTTTGTAGATACCTAATATTCAGGCGGTTACAATCAGAGAGACTCGTTTGCCGCTCCCCATCGCCTTTTCCCCACTGCGAAAGGCCATCTTTCGCAATGCGATAGATGCCAAACCGAGGCACGATACCTTCCTAACCGCAATGCGAAACATGCCTAACCGAGATGCGGTTGGGCATGTTTCGCAAGTTGGTGGCTCATTTTTTTAGATTTCCCATGCGTGCAATGGCGATTACATTCGCTATTTCAGTCGAAATCGCGACACAACTTTTTCACCAAAAATCCCAACACCCCATGTCGGGAGTTCACCCAATAGTGCTGCGCGTACCACCGCGGTTCCGACGAGGAGGCCTCCCTGCCCTTGCAAAATCCGAAAAAATGGCGCATAGGCTTTGCCGTTTGTCGATTCTTTGTTATTTTTGCAATGCGATATAGCGCAACCACATTTCTACCTAAAGCCCATTTATCATGCAGACCAGCAAATACCTGATAGCCAATGAGCGCGATGCCGAGTGGGGCCTCACGGTGAGCACCGTGGGCTACGAGGAGATAGCGCCCGGCGACGATTATCCCACCCATGGCCATGCCGACGGCTACTACTTCGCCGTGGAGAAAGGGCGCGTGCTCAGCGAGTATCAGTTGCTCTACCAGTCGGAGGGCGAGGGCGTGTTCCGCTCGGCGCAGGGCGGCGAGCACAGCCTCAAGGCGGGCGATATGTTTCTGCTCTTCCCTGGGGAGTGGCACAGCTACCATCCCGTCAGCGAGGTGGGGTGGAAGAGCCATTGGATAGGGTTCAGGGGAATCAACATGGACCATCGGGTGAAGGCCGGCTTTCTCTCGCCCACCCATCCCGTTTACCACGTGGGCTACTCCGACGAGCTGCTGCACCTTTACGAAGAAGCCATGCGCGTGGCGCAGGTGGAGGCGCCCTACGTGCAGCAAACGCTGGCTGGCGTGGTGAACCACCTCGTGGGCCTGATGTACTCGTTGGAGCGAACCAAGCGGTTGAGCCGCAACCATGGGCATGTGGACCTGGTGAACCAAGCCCGATTGCTTATCCGCAACGGGCTGGAGGCCGACGTCACCATTCAGGACATAGCCAGCGATATGGGCGTGAGCTATAGCAATTTCCGTAAGTTGTTCAAGGAGTTTGCGGGCGTGTCGCCAGCCCTTTACCAGCAGGAGCTGCGCATTCAGCGAGCCAAGGAACTGCTCGCCACCACCGACATGAGCGTTAAGCAGATAGCCTATCGCCTCAGGTTCGATTCGCCCGACTATTTCTCCTCCAAGTTTAAGACCAAGACCGGCCTCAAGCCCAGCGACTTTCGTGCGCAAGCCCGCTGATGAGGCGCTGCCGCGAGGGGTTAGAACGCGATGGGCTTCATGCGCGCCGTTTTGTTGGCAAACACCTCGGCGCTGACGCGGCGCCCCCTCAGCGAGCGCACCTTCGGCATGTCGGCAAACCACGGGTCTGATGTGGTGTACCATGCGGCCTGCCGCACCTCGCTCGCCTGCCGCACCCTCTCGTTCAGCGCTCGCGCATGGCGCGGGCTCACCGACGAGAGGAAATGGCGACCGTCGGCAAGCTCGATGGCCAGTACCAGATATTGGCCGATGACGCGCTCCGACCCCGTGTAGGCTTTCTGCATGCCCCGTGTCGACGTGGCGACTTGGATGTGCCACCCCTCGCGGTTGAGCCGGCTCATCATGCCCCGGAACACCACGCCGTGGGGAGCGGTGTCGGTGAGGCCTGAGGCGGCAATGCTCAGGTGGATCATCTCGTGGAGAAGCACGCTCTGAAACTGGTGCTCCGATTGGTCGTAATAGTTGCTCATGCCCAAGGCAAAGTCGTAGAGGCTCGTGCGCATGAGGCCCCGCTTGCGCTTGTACGACAAGGTGCCCAGCTGCGTGCGCGAGTGGCCAATGTGGAAACGGGGCGTGGGCAGCCCGCCGTCGAAATACTGCTGGTTGAACGTGTCGAACCATTTGCGAAGCCAAAGAATGTCGATCTGCATACTGAGGAGGATGGGTGAGGGGGCGAAGGCCCCTATGGAATTGTTTCGGAATGCAAAGGTAAGCATAAAAGACCATACCCGAAGGGGGCCATTGGCAGAATTTTTGGGGTCCAACCCCATATTATTAAAGGCAAGCGTTCGGCTATTCATATTTTTTATGTAAGTTTGCACCCATTATAAAAAACGAATAATAAAAAGCCAATCATGAAACTACTGAAAGATCGCATTCTGAAGGACGGCAAGTGTTTCCCCGGCGGAATACTGAAAGTAGATAAGTTTATCAACCACCAGCTCGACCCGAACCTCATGAAGCAGATAGCCGTGGAGCTTATCAGGCGTTATGCTTCGTCGGACATCAACAAGATTCTGACCGTTGAGGCCAGCGGCATTGCGCCGGCCATCATGATGGGCTTCCTGCTCGACCTGCCAGTGGTGTTTGCCAAGAAGAAAAAGCCGTCGACCATGGGCGACATGCTCTCGACCACCGTCTTCTCGTTCACCAAGCAGCGCGAGTATCACATGGTCATCGCCAAGGAGTATCTCCAGCCCACCGACAAGGTGCTCTTCATCGACGACTTCCTGGCCTATGGCAATGCGGCGAAGGGCATCATCGACCTCTGCAAGCAGAGTGGCGCCGAGCTCGTGGGCATGGGCTTCATCATCGAGAAAGCCTTCCAGAAAGGCAGGGAGGTCATTGAGAAGGAGGGCATACGCTGCGAGAGCCTCGCCATCATCGACTCGCTCGACAACTGCGAGATAAAGCTCCGCGAGGAGTAGGGCCGAAGCGCGCCCGGCGTTGCCATGGCGTGAGAACCCCAAAAGGACGAATCCTTAAATTTAACTATATGCTTGACAAGGAGATAAGAGAACAGATCGTGGCGCTCATCCACCAAGAGGTGGTGCCTGCCGTGGGTTGTACGGAACCGATGGCCGTGGCGCTCTGTGTGGCCCGAGCCACTGAGGACCTGGGGTGCAGACCCGAGAAGATACGCGTGTGGCTCTCGGCCAACATGCTGAAAAACGCCATGGGCGTGGGCATTCCCGGCACAGGCATGATCGGCCTGCCCATCGCGGTGGCCATGGGAGCCATCGTTGGTAAGTCGGAATATCAGTTGGAGGTCATCAAGGACCTCACGCCCGAGACCCTCGAGGAGGGCAAGCGCTATATCGGCGAGGACCACATCGACATCAAGTTGAAGCACGACATCACGGAGAAGCTTTATATAGAGGTGGTGTGTGAGCGTGGCGACGACACGGCAACAGCCATCATCGCCGGTGGCCACACCAACTTCGTTTACGAGGAACGCAACGGGCAGGTGCTGCTCGACAAGCGTATGTGTGTGGGCGAGGAGGGCGAGACGCATGGCGTGGCGCTCAACCTGAAGACCGTGTGGGATTTTGCCACCACGTCGCCCGTCGATGAGATAGCGTTTATCCTCGAGTCGAAACGCTATAACATGGGTGCCGCCCAGGCGTCGCTCAAGGGCAACTACGGCCATTGCCTCGGCAAGACCATGGACCGTCCGTTGAGCAAGGGCATCTTCGGCGACAGCATCTTCTCGCACATCATATCGAAAACGGCATCGGCCTGCGACGCCCGCATGGGTGGAGCCATGATTCCCGTAATGAGCAATAGTGGGTCGGGCAACCAAGGCATCTGCGCCACCAACCCCGTGGTGGTGTATGCCGAGGAGAACGAGAACACTGAGGAGGAGCTGGTGCGCGCCCTCATGCTGAGCCACCTGACGGCCATCTACATCAAGCAGAGCCTCGGCAAGCTCTCGGCGTTGTGTGGATGTGTGGTGGCGAGCATCGGGTCGAGCTGCGGCATCACCTACCTCATGGGAGGCGAGTATAACGACATCTGCTTTGCCGTGAGAAACATGATTGCCAACCTCACGGGCATGATTTGCGACGGAGCCAAGCCCAGTTGTGCCCTGAAAATCAGTTCGGGCGTGTCGACAGCCTTGCTCTCGGCCGTGCTGGCGCGCGAGGGAAAGCATGTGACCGAGGCGGAGGGCATCATCGACAAGGATGTGGACCGAAGCATTCACAACCTTACGAGCATCGGCAAGGAGGCCATGTGCGCCACCGACGACATGGTGCTCAACATCATGACGCATAAGAGCTAACCCACAGGAGGGTAAGACAATAAGCATCGAAAACTATTGTAGCGGAGGTCGTTGGCCTCCGCTTTTTTGTTGGCAATAGGGATGGTGAGACGGCATGTTTGCAACAAGGTTGCACGACTTTTGCTTTATCTTTGCAGCCAATTCGGTTTTAACTACGTAATCAACACCAATGAAATATGCTTAGAAGAATCACTTATTACCTATTGTCAGCCGTCTTCGTGGCTGGCATGACCGCTTGCGGAGCCCATTCGCACGACCATCTCGACCACGATCACGACCATGACCACGCTGAGGAAACCGAGCAACACGACCACGAGGCCGAGGAGAAAGGCCACGAGGCCAAGGGTGCCCATAACGACGAGATTATCCTCTCGCCCGAGAAGGCGCGTGCCGCTGGCGTCCAGGTGGAGGTGGTGAAGCCTGGCGTGTTCCATGGCGTTATCCACACCAGCGGAAAGGTGATGTCGGCCTCGTGCGACGAAACCACCGTGGTGGCCACCATCAGCGGACGTGTGCAGTATAAGAACCACGTCAGCGAGGGACTGAAGGTGAGTGCGGGCGCAACGCTCTTCTCCATCACGTCGGGCGGTATGCAGACGGCCGATGGCGACCCCGTGCAGCGCGCACGCATCGATTATGAGCGCGCTGAGCGCGACTACACCCGCGCGAAGATACTCATCAAGGACAAGATTATTAGCGAGAAAGACCTCGCTGTGGCTAAGGCCGAGTATGAGGCGGCCAAGCTCACCTACACCAGCGTGCAGCGCACACGCAGCGCGGGTGGAGTGGTGGTGACCGCTCCGCGTGGTGGCTACCTGAAGCAGTGCCTCGTCAATGGGGGCGACTATGTGGAGGCCGGACAGCCCCTCGCCATCATCACGCAGAACAAGCACCTCTATCTGCGCGCCGAGATTCCCGAGCGCCACTTCAATGAGCTCAATAAGATACGCGGCGCTAAGTTTAGCACGAGCTACAGCGATCGTCTTTACGACATCACCGACATGGGTGGGCACATACAGTCGTATGGTCGTTCGGCCGAGGTCAACAACTCATACATCCCCGTCATCTTCGAGTTCAACAACACGGGCGACGTGGTGCAGGGCTCCTATGCGGAGATTTACCTCATCACGCAGAACCGTCCCAACGTCATAACCCTGCCCATTGGCGCCCTCACCGAGGAGCAAGGCGTCCACTTCGTGTACATCCAGGTGGACGAGGAGGGCTATCGCAAGCAGGAGGTGACGCTCGGTGAGAGCGACGGTGAGCGTGTAGAGATACTCGCCGGAGTGAAGAAAGGCGACCGCGTGGTGACCAAGGGCGCTGTGCAGGTGCGATTGGCATCGGCCTCCAACGCCATCCCGGCGCATAACCATAACCATTGATTGTAGGAGGATATGCTAAACAAGATCATACGATTCTCGCTTGAGAACAGAATATTGGTGTTGGTGGCGTCGGTGCTGCTCGTCATTGGCGGCTTGTATTCTACCAGCAAGACCGATGTCGATGTGTTCCCAGACCTCAACGCCCCCACCGTGGTCATCATGACCGAAGCCGGGGGCATGGCGACCGAAGAGGTGGAGCAACTCGTAACCTTCCCCATTGAGACGGCCGTGAACGGTAGCACCGGTGTGCGCCGAGTGAGGTCGCAGTCGACCAATGGCTTCTCTGTGGTGTGGGTGGAATTCGATTGGGGCACCGACATCTATCTGGCCCGGCAGATCGTGAGCGAGAAGCTCGCCTCTGTGGGTGAGCAGATGCCGGCGGGCGTTAGCGCTCCCGTGCTTGGGCCGCAGTCGTCGATCCTCGGCGAGGTGTTCATCGTGAGTCTCACCAGCGACCACACCTCACAGCAGGACCTGCGCACCTACGCCGATTGGGTGATACGTCCGCGGCTCCTCTCCACGGGCGGTGTGGCTCAGGTGAGCGTGCATGGCGGCGACATCAAGGAGTATCAGATTCTCATCAGCCCGGGTAGGATGAAGCATTTCGGGGTGACGCTCGCCGACATTATGGCCAGCACACGTGGCATGAACACCAACACCAACGGTGGCGTGCGCTACAAGTATGGCAACGAGTACATCATTCGTGGCATCACCTCCACCAACGATGTGGAGAAGTTGGGCACATGTATCGTGAAGAAAAACGGCGAGAGCGTCATCACATTGGCCGATGTGGCCGACATCAAGGTGGGCAACCAGTCGCCCAAGCTCGGCGTGGCCAGTGAGCGCGCGCATCCCGCTGTGCTCCTCACAGTTACCAAACAGCCCAACACCAGCACCATCGACCTTACGCAACACATCGACAGCGCGCTCGCCGACTTGCAGAAAAGCCTGCCCGCCGATGTGCATGTGTCTACCGATATCTTCCGTCAGGCCGACTTCATCGAGAGTAGCATCGACAACGTGAAGAAGTCGCTCGTAGAGGGCGCCATCTTTGTTGTCATCATCCTGATGCTCTTTCTCGCCAACGTGCGCACCACGGTCATCTCGCTTGTCACCATTCCCTTGTCGTTCCTGGTGGCCATGATTGTGCTCAACGCCCTTGGCATCAGCATCAACACCATGACCTTGGGCGGATTGGCCATTGCCATTGGATCGCTGGTCGACGACGCCATCGTTGATGTGGAGAACGTGTATAAGCACATCAGGCAGCGCCGTGCCTTGCCCGAGGAGGAGCGTATGCCTATCATCGAACTGGTGTATAACGCCTCGCGTGAGGTGCGTATGCCTATCCTCAACTCCACGCTTATCATCGTGGTGAGCTTCGCACCGCTGTTCTTCCTCAGTGGTATGGAGGGTCGCATGCTGATTCCCCTTGGCATAGCCTTTGTTACTGCGCTCTTCGCGTCGACGCTTGTTGCCCTCACGCTGACGCCTGTGCTCTGTAGCTATCTGCTCAACAAGAGCAAGGGCGAGATGCCTAAGGAGGCCTTTGTGGCCGTGTGGCTGAAGAAGTATTATGAGCATGCGTTGCTCTGGGTGTTGGGTAACACACGCAAGGTAATCGTGGCCACCGCAGCGTTGTTTGTGGTGGCGGTGGGCGTGTTCTTCTGTTTGGGAAGCAGTTTCTTGCCTAAGTTCAATGAGGGATCGTTCACCATCAACATCTCTTCGCTCCCCGGCATATCGCTTGAGGAGAGCGATTCCATTGGCGCACGTGCCGAACGCGTGTTGCTGCAAGTGCCCGAGATCAAAACCGTGGCCCGAAAGACGGGACGTGCGGAGCTCGATGAGCATGCGCTCGGCGTCAACGTGAGCGAGATAGAGGCTCCTTTCGAGCTGCGCGACCGCAGTCATGAGGAGGTGCTCAACGATGTGAGAAAGCGCCTGTCGGTGCTCGCCGGCGCCAATATCGAGATTGGACAGCCCATCTCGCACCGCATTGACGCCATGCTTTCGGGAACGCAGGCAAGCATTGCCATCAAGCTCTTTGGCACCGATCTGAACCGCATGTTCACCATTGGCAACCAAATCAAGGAGGCGTGCAAGGACGTAAAGGGCATCGCCGACCTCAATGTGGAGCAGCAGATCGAACGACCGGAACTGAAAATCATACCGCGGCGCGAGTTGTTGGTGCGCAACGGCATCACCCTGCCTGAGTTCAACGAGTTCCTGGCGGTAAACCTCGCGGGCGAAACGGTGTCGCAAGTTTATGAGGCGGGGCGCGCGTTCAACCTCGTGGTGAAAGCGGCCAACTACGATGACGTGAGCAATCTCATCATCGATACGCAAGATGGGCGCAAGGTGCCCTTAAGCGACGTGGCCGATGTCGTCTCGAGCGCTGGCCCCAACACCATCAACCGCGAGAACGTGCAGCGCAAGATCGTTATCTCGGCCAACACCAGTGGCAGGGCGTTGAGCGATGTTGTGGCCGACATCAAGCAGGTTGTGGCCGACGAAGTGCAGTTGCCGGAAGGCTACCACGTGGAGTATGGCGGCCAGTTTGAGAGCCAAGAGAGCGCCAGCAGGGTGCTTTACCTCACGTGTGTCTTGGCCATCGTGGTCATCTTCTGCCTCCTTTTCATGCAGTTCCGCAATGCGATGGAAGCCGGATTGATCCTGCTCAACCTGCCCCTAGCTCTCATAGGCGGCATCTTTGCCATTGTGCTCACCACTGGCGAGGTGAGCATCCCGGCTGTCATAGGCTTCATATCGCTCTTTGGTATCGCCACGCGCAACGGTATGTTGCTCATCACCGAGTACAAGCGCTTGCGCCAAGAGGAGGGCAAGACCGTGCGTGAGGCCATCATTGAAGGCTCTCTCTCGCGCCTGAACCCTATCCTCATGACGGCCCTCACCTCAGCTCTCGCGCTCGTTCCGTTGGCTCTCGGCGGCGACTTGCCGGGCAACGAGATACAGTCGCCCATGGCAAAGGTGATACTTGGCGGCCTCATCAGTTCCACATTACTCAACGCATTCATTGTTCCTATCATTTATGAGAAGATATCTAATCGCCACAATCGTGGCACTCAGCGTGTGTAACGCGGCTTTCGCAGCCGACATTCTTGGCGACGTGCTCAAGCAGATCGCAGCCAATAACCTCACCCTGCAATCGATCGCACACGACAATCGGGCCGACGTGCTCGACCTTAAGGCGGCGAATACGCTCGCTGGCCCATCGGTGGAGTATAGCCCGTTCTTTGGCAATGGCTACTCAGGCGTTGCCGAAAGCGAACTTGTGGTTAGTCAGGAGATGGAGTTCCCCACGAAATATGCTGCCCGCAACAAGCAGGCGCAGATGCAACAGACGGTGGGAGAGCAGCTCTTGGCCAAGCAGCGTCGCGACATCTTGCTTCAGGCGCAGTTGCTCTGCATCGATATCATCCGCCTCAATCAGACGCTCGCCATGCTGAAGGAGCGTTTGGCCAATAGCGAGAAACTGCTGCAGATGTATGAGAAACGCATGGAGGCTGGCGACGCCAACGCCCTTGAACTCAATAAGGTGAAGCTTGATTGCATGGAGGTTCGCACTCTTGTCAATGAGTCGCAAGGGGAGCGAACGGCCCTTGTTCAACAGCTTCAGCAGCTCAATGGTGGAAAGCCCATTGATGTGACGACTACCGAACTGCCCGACTTCCCAAAGATAACCGACTTTGAATCGTATCGCACTCTGGCCCTTGCCACCGACGCCGACGTAGCGGTGGCGAAGACTGCGCTTCGTGCCGCCGATATGAACCTTAAGGTTCAGAAGAACGAGTGGTTGCCCAACATCTCATTGGGCTACCGTCGAAACACCGAGCAAGGGGAGGCCATCAATGGCGTTCTCGTTGGCGTTAGCTTTCCATTGTATAGCAATAGCCGCCAGATGAATGCAGCACGCGAGCGCAAGGAGAGCGCCGAATTGCAAGTGGCGCAAGCCAAGCATGAGGCCGTGGCTACGTTGCGCACCAGCTATGAGCAGTTGCAGGGATTGCAACAGGTCATCGACCATAGCGACGTAAAACTGTTGCAGGAGTCGCTTACGCTCTTTGCCAAGGCTCTGCAACAGGGAGAGATAACTGCCCTCGCTTACTACGTGGAGATCAATAGCATTTACGAGAAGCTGCAACGCCATATCGATTTGCATTGCCAAAGTGTGAAACTGTTGGCCGAACTGCACAAGAACGATCTTCTTCAAATAGGGAGTTGAAGCATGTCAGACTCCAGATCAACAATAGGTTTAACTCTAAGCATATCAAGAACTCCGCCTGCCGGCAACAGGATAATGACTCATCCAATGGCGGATCGCTAACCCAATGATTAGGTGTTTCTGCCTGATTGTCGATGGTTTTCTGTCTGATTGTCGATGGTTTTCTGCCTAACGGTTGATGAGTTGCTATCCATAGGACTCGTGAGGGGGTAGACAATGAAAAATCGGTGGGGCACTTGAAATGTTTCCTTCTTCATGCAAGGGGGGCTGCGACAACATCGCAGCCCCCTTTGAGGTTCGTATCCAATTGTTATTGGGTCATGTTTCCCATGTCCATACTCAAGAGTTCCAGTTGTCTTGCATGATGTTTCCCATGTTCATTCTTTAGCTACTCCATGGTTTCCACTTCATTCTCCCGATGGCATTGGGCCGTTATGCTTGGTGGTTATCGGGTGAGGCTGAACTTGAGACTTAGGCCGAAGTCCTGCGTTGTCGTTGGATAACTGCTGCTGCTCAGGAGTGGCGTGTTGGTCTGACGGTCGAGATAGAAACTCATGGTCATCAGTTTCGACAAGGTATAGTCGGCCACAAACGACAGTTTGAAGGCTGTGTTGCCACTGCTGGCCGCAGAGGTCATGGCGGCAATATCGCGTGTAATGGCTGCCTGTTTGCGGAACGAGAGGTCGAGTCGCAGGTTCATGCTGTGGTTCACACTGCCTCGGCTGGTTTGCGTACGGCTGTTGCTCTTGGGGCTTCGGTTGTTGGTGCGGTTGCCTGAGCCCTTCACCTGGCGGTGGTTACGTGAGCCAAACAGTTTGAAATTGTTGATCTTGTAACCCATTCCCAGCACCCAATCCTTGCTGATAGCTTCGTTGATTTGCACGCTTGTCATCGACAAGGAGAGCACACGCGTCTGTCGATACTCGAGCTTAGCGGTGAGATTGTTCTGCAAGGTAACATCGATGCCGAGCAGAGGTGAGAACGCTTCGTTGATGCTCACGGTGGATACGTTGTACATGGAGTTAGGTATGGGATTGCCCGACGTGGCGTCGGTGATGAATCCCAGGCCCGATCCCATCAGCTCCATGAACGTGCTGTAGCTCTGGTAGCTTCCCACGGCATAGATGCTCTTGTAGCTATGGTTGAGGTTGACGCTCTTGAAGACGTCGCGGAACCATGGCAACTTGCCCAATCCGCTGTAGCGAACGGTCCAGTTGGGCAATAGCTTGGTGAGCGATGGGAAGATGCTTAGACCCTTGCCCCCCATGCTGGTGTAACTGGCCAGGAAAGCCGGCACCATGACATCGGCGCTATAGAGATTGACGCCACCATTGGCGGGGTCGAACTTCTTGCCAGCCAAGGCGCTTCCTGCGGGGTAGACGGCACCAGCGTATTGTGCCTCCACGCGTTGGCGGAAGCCCTCGAGCGAGTTGCAGAACTTCTTGAATGTGGCGCTATGGAACCCGTTGTTGGCGTTGCCCATGCCTTCGAAGGCCGTTCCCAGCGAGATGGTTGTCATGGTGAACGTACCCGTCTGGGTGGTGGGATTGCCCTGGTACATGTATTGGATGCTCTTGGCCGTGGTTTGTGAACGTGTGGCGGTGAGGTCGATCTTGAGGTTCTTCACCGGTTCGAGCGTCATGCGCAGTTGCAGGTCCTCGGTCTTGTTGGTGGTGGCGGGCGTCGCCACGCTATCGCTCATGAGCAGCCATCCGTTGTCGCGCGCTTTCGTAATGTAGCTGTCGCCCACCAGTCCGAAGGCAAAGTCGAGACCTGGCGACAACGCGTTGGCGCTGGTGTTGCGCGTCTGTCCGAATGCGTCGCCCACATTAGGCATGAAGCCCGGCAGGGCGATGGAGTACTGGTTGCGGTAAGTGAGACTGGCGTTGCGCACCATCATGGCCACGCGAGCCACCGACTGGGCTAAGCGATACCACTTCAGTTCGTCCAGAGGCTGCTTCTTGCTGACGGCAATCTTCAGTTTCATGGCCGAGTCGACCTTGTTGGTGATGCGTATCTTGTTGTCGTCGAGTTTCTTGAACTTCAACTTGTAACGGTGTCCGTCCAAGGTCTTTGCCGTAACGATGAGGCGTTTCGACTTCTTGCCATGACTCACCTCGAGCGTGGTGTCGGGCAACAGTTGAATTTCCTTCTCGAAGGTGTTCTTGTTCTTCGGCAGTTGGGCTTTCTTCTGTTGCTCCTCCTTTCGCTTCTGTTGCAGTTGTTTCACCGCCTCCTCTGGGTCTTTTCCATCGGCCACGGCCTGCTTTCTCACCTGGTCTTCCTCATCCTTGAGCTTCTTCTTCTCGGCTTTCTCCTTGGCCTTGTCCTGCTTTTTCTTGTTAGCTTCCGAGCGACTGGGCTCCTTGTCGAAACGGTCGTTGGCGGCCTTGAGGAACGGCACGTGGTTATAGAGCTTGGTGAGGTTGAACGTACCATTGATGTTCAACTGTCGGTTGTTCTGTATGGTGTTTCCCAGGTTGGTTCCGTCCTCGAGCTCCGATCCGCGCACCCAGTGGTAGGTGGCGTTGTAGGTGGCGTCGGCGTTGGCCCAATCGAAGATGGGCAACAGGTTGAGCGGCAACTGGTACGACATGGTGAAGGTCTGCTGATAGTCGAGCGGTGTACCCCAGTGTTTGATGGAGGTCCAAATAGAATCCTTCCACGCCTCGTAACGGTTGGGATAGAGATCCTTGTTGACCGGTGTGTAAGGTTCCTCGATTTCGGCGTGTGTGGCACTCTGGAAGTTCATGTGCAAGTTCTTCGTCAGGTCCCACCTCAGTTGGAAGTCGCGGTTCCAAAGGAACTGCTCAGAGAAGGTCAACGGCAGTTGCGATCCCTCCAACGACTCCATGTCGCGCTCCTGCAACTCATAATAGTTGCGCGTCATCTCGGTGTTGAACGCCACGTTCTGCGGCAACCAGTTGATGCCGAAGCGTTTCAGGATCTCAAGCCATTTGCTCTTGTTCTTGATCTTTTTGAAGGGCTCCCACGCCTTGTAGATAGGCGACCAGTTGTAGTTGAGTCCACCCCGCCAGTTGTCCTCGTTCTCGTAGACCGTTGTCTCACCCTGCGAGTGGGAGTGAGAGTGGCTGTATGAGAATGAGAAGTTGGCCGGATCGTAAGGCATGGGGTGCCGCTTGGTCTGTATTCCCACGCGCACATTCGACAGCGAGAAGTTGCGGTTGAGCGTCTTTGTCACGGCAATGTTCTCCACAGAGTCGCGCTCGCGCTTGTTCATGCTCTCCAAGGCGTCGTCGAGTTCCATATCCGTGTCGAGCGGATTATACTTCGGCTTCGTCACCTCCTTGGTGACACTATAATAAAGCGGAGCCGACACCTTGGCCTTGTCGGGGAAGAATTTTCCGAGCTCAAGGCTTGTTGTGAACGACACGTTGCTCTGATCGTCCTGTGAGCGTTGGCTCACCCCCTGCTCCAGTCCGCCGAATCCTTGCGACACATAGCGTCCTTGCAGGTTGACGGTACCCATGTCGGAGAGTTGCACATTGAGGTTTCCGTTGGCAGCCCAACCTCCCGAGTTGTTGTATTCCTTGAGTCGCAACTCGTTGATCCACACCTCACCGCTCTTTTGCTCACTGGCCAGGTTGCGCACACCGATGATGAGCGTCTTCACCTCACCGAGTGTGGGGTTACCCATCACGGTAATCTTGTTTTGTGGATGGTTCTCGTCGTAAGCCTCGAAGGCTCGGTTGAAGGACGCCAACCCGTTCGCCTTGGCGGCGTTGCGCGCCTTCTTGACGGACGTGAAAACCGACAGGGGCACGTCGAGCATGTTGTCCTCGGGCCACACCTGCTGCACCTGCGCGAGGGTGTAACGGTCGTAATGGCCAGCGGGAGTGAGCTTCAACGGTATTTGGTATTCATAATAATTGCTCTTGTAATCGGAGCCCAATCGTATGAACACAGCTAACTGGTCGTCTTGCAATCCGCTGACATTCTGCTCGTTGGCGTTGGCGTGTACAAACATCTGAAGGCGCTTGTACTGGCGCAGGTCGAGCGTGGAATTCTTGTAGACACACTTCGACTCGCCCGACGAGAGGTTGTTGACGTTGATTTGCAAGGCCGCCTCGTTCGACTCCACCAATTGCGGCTGTGTGGGGTCTTGGCCACGCTTGATGCCCGGAGGCAACACGTAGTTGACCGGCGACTTGTCGCTGTTTTCCTCGATATCGACCGACGCGGTGGTCATGGTACCCGTCTGCGTGGTGTTGTCGAGGTTCTGCTCATACACACGCCATGTGCCGCGCACGAGGTCGAAGGTTCCGAAACGGAGCACGATGGGCTGTTTGAAGCCTGTGAGGAAGGCGCGCATGAAGCGGATGGATGAGAAGTCGGTGATGTTTCCCACGCGCTTCTCAAACTCCTCCAACGGTATGCGGAACTCGTACCACGTCCAGTGGCCGGTCTGTCCGTTGCGCAGCTTGGGCGCCACCTCACGCTTGTCGACGATGAAGTTGCGTCCCACCTCCATGTCCTCGGGTCTCAGCGACACGCGGTACTGGTAGTATTTCTCGTATTCGTTGAGCGTATAGTCTTGGTTGATATCCTCCACATCGGGCGTGCTCTTGTACGAGGTGTCGAATCTTCCCGAGTTGCCCTCCGAGTCGGGCGAGTTGCCCTGCGGGTTGTTGATGTATTTGTAGCGCCTGAGGATGTCGGCCTCCATGCGGTCGAGGTCGTCGCCACGGAAGTAGTGGTAGTTGTCGTTGGCGGGGTCGGCCCATATCGAATCCCACACGGCGGGGTTCACCTTGCCCTGAATTTGGGTAAGGAAGTCCTGGTAGCTTTGGAACTGTTGCTCCTCCTCATCGTTGAGTCCGTTGAGTCCCACGTCTTGCAATTTTCTTGATCCCTTGCTTGTTGCGAAGGCGTAAGTTACGGTCGACTGCGTGGGAATCTTACCCCACTGGGTGAAGGTGAAGCTCTGCGATCCATCCACCGGCATGCCGCTCTCGTAGAATTTCTTTCCGTCGCGCAGCACGTCCTCCGACACCTCGCCGAGGTTGAAATAGAGGTCGCCTCCATAGTCGGAAGCGTTGGCCTTGTCGCGACTGTGTATGAATGGGTCGAGCATCCAGAACTCCACATACTCGATGTTGGCGTTCTCGAAGTCGGTGGTTTCCAGTTTGCGCATCATGCCGCCCCAATGCTGCTCCGGATTGTTGAGCGTTCCGTCGGCGTTGAGGTCGGGGTTGAAGTTGTAGGGGCCACGCTCGTTGGGGTAGTAGGCCATGTTGAGCACGGGCAATGTGGCCGTGGCGCCGCTATACGAGTTGACATCGCGGTTGGGGAACAGCTCGTTGACGTACCACTCGCGAATGTAGGGGTTGCTCAGCTGGTCGAGGTCGCTCTTGATGTGCGACGGTGTGAGACTGCTGCTGCGTCGGGTGAAGAGCGGGTCGATGGAATACCACGCCATCTGCGCACGGTTGAAGCCGCTTCGCAAGGTGGTCTTGTCGTCGTGGTTGGGAAACATCGACGGCACGCTCGACAGCACCCAGTTGTACGGGTCGAGCACGCTGATCTTATCGGTGGTGTTCTCAAAATCGTCGATATACGAAGCGTTGTCCTGCACACCATGTGCCTTTCCGGCGATGAGCTGTGCAAACTCGCCCGTGAACGATATCTGCGAGGGTTGCGTCAGGTGCAGGAAGGGCAGCTTGTCGAGCATGTTGGTAAGCCACTGCGACTCGTGTTTCCAGTTGAGGTTGAGGCCCCAGATGGTGTTGTTGAGCGGTTCCGAACCCATCGACACCTTGGTGGTGAGTGCCTGTTCCGACAGATGCTGCAAGGTTCCCGACATCTGGAAATTCTTCGAGAAGTCGTATTCCCAGTTTACGCCGAACATGGTTTTTCGCTCTTGCGAGTAGTCGCTTTGGCTTTCGAGCGACACGTTGACGGCTGTTCCGGCGTCGATGATGCTCTGGTTGAGGATGGTAACCTCGCCCGCGCTGTAGTCGACGGTATAGTCGGATCCCTCGGTGAGCCTCACGCCACCGGCCGTTACCACCACCGATCCCTGCGGCACGTTGTAGGCGCCAAGAGAGATGACGTTGGCCGATGTGCCCTTGTATTGTCCTTGCAAGAGGAACTTGTCTTTCTCGGCAATCTGCTTGGCGATGGTCTTGGTAGAGTCGTAGAGTTCGGTGAAGGCGTATGAGGCAGCCTTGTCGGCCGACACGCCCGCGCTGACGAGGCGGTCGTAGAGGTAGCTGCCAAACGGTTCGGCCTCTGGGAAGAACACACGGCCGTTGCTCACGGTGTAGCCCTCCACGAAGTCGAAGTAGCCGTTGGGGTGCGCCTTGTTGTTGTTGTCGAGGCGGTCGGCCCCCAGGAGCTTGATGAGCGTTTGGTCCTTCACCTGCTGTTCGGGTATATAAGAAAGGTACACACCCGTGGTGTCGCTTTGGTACTTGACGTCGAGGCGGAACTTCTCGCGCTCCACCGACGAGGCCAGGTAGTACACGTTCTTCATCATCAGCTTCCAGTTGCCCTGTTGTGGGTTGTTGCTGGTGTTCTTGAGCGCTTTCACGAAGAGCGCCTTGTTCACGTCGGTGACGTCGCTGGCAAACTCACCCACTTGGTAGGTTTGTCCGCCGTAGGTGTATTCGTAGGCAATGGCCAGCACCTGGTCGGTCTGCAGCGATGTGCGCAGCGACACGTAGCCCAGCGCCGTGTTGACGCTGTACTCCGACGAGTTGAGCAGGCGTGCGCTCTGCAACTTCTCATAGTCGGACCCGCCCACAAGGCCCGCGCCATCGAGCACGGTCGATGTCTGGTCGATGTTGCGGGCGTCGGCCAGTTGTCCCACGACGGTGGCATACTCGGTGTTGGCACCGTTGGCCGGCACGGGCGATCCTCCTGCGCTCCACATGGGGTTGCTTACCGAGGTGTTCTCGCCCAAGTCGGTGAGAGCCACGATGTTACGTGTGTTGGTGGTTGTTCCCGTCTTGTTGGTCACCCATATCTCCACGCGGTTGATGGTGACGCCCGTTGTGAGGTTGGGCAAGGTCTTCATGGCCGCGTCGTAGTGGTTGCGGAAATATTGTGAGAGGAAGAAGTGGCGGTTCTCCTCGTAGTTGGCCGCATCTATTTCGAATGGTGTGAGCTGTGTGCCACCTTTCGACGACACACTCTTCGACGAGCTCTTTTTCTGCGAGGCCACCAGTTGCAGCTTGAGTTTGCCAAACTGCAGGTCGGTGCGCAGGCCGAAGAGCGAGCTGGCGCCCTGCACGAGCGACGAGTTGCTGGGGAACGATATGTTACCGCCTTCCACGAGCTTTACGATCTCATCCTCCTTGCCGTCGTACTTCAGCTTCATGTTTTGCGAGTCGAAGTCGAAGGTGGCGTCGGTGTTGTAGTTCAGGTTCATGTTCACCTTGTCGCCCACCTTACCGTTGACGTTGAGGTTAATCTTCTCGTCGAAGTCCATCGTTGTCTTGTTGCGGTTGCGCACAGGCAGCGAGGGGTTGTCTATCTTCTTGTTGGTGGCGCCAAACTTCAGCTCGGCCGTACCTTGCGTTCGTATGCGCACACCGCCCGGACCGAATATTTTCTCGGCCGGTCCGAGGTCGAAGTGCATGTCGGCAAAGTCGAATTTCTCCTTTCCCTTGGCCTCGTAGATCTCGTCGTTCTTCGAACGGAAGTAGGCGTCGCGCGCATGCTTCTCGCTCCACTTGAGATATTCGTCGGTGGTCATCATGAAAGGCGTGGAGAGATACGATCCCCCAAACTTGGCTCCAATGATGTAGCGGTCGAGCGAGTCGTTGTAGACCACCTCATAGCGCAGCCCCTCAGGGCGTTGCAGGTCGAGCACGCCTTGGTCGAGGTCGCCATAGGTGATGGGTGTGGTGCGTTGTATCTTCCATCTGGGGTTGAGCAGCGAGTCGGGTATCGAGTCGTCGTCGATGATGAGGTCGTTGAGGTTGGCGCCATTGGTTTTGGCGTTCTTTTTGTTATCCTGCCTGCCTGCTTTCTTGCCTTTGTCCTGTTGTGCGCGCCTTGCCTGCCGACGCGGGTCAACCTGCTGGCGAGGGTACACGACGGCATAGGCCGCCATGGCGATGGCCAGCCAGATGAGGAATGATATGCCGTGTTTCCTGATGTTCATTCTTGCTGATTACTTGATGCGCTTGAGGGCTTCCTTGATGACCAGCTCCACAGCCATGTCGGGCTGTTCGGTGAGGATGGCCGTCACCACCTTGGCGGCGGGCGCTGGTGAGAATCCGAGCATGGTCATGGCCGACACCGCCTCGTCCTTGACGGCGTTGTTGATGGCTGGCGACTCCTCGCGCCCGGTCGATACGTGCAGTTCGCTGGCGATGCCCGACGACACAATCTTGTCCTTCAGGTCGACGATGACGCGCTGGGCGGTCTTCAGTCCGATGCCCTTCACGCTCTTGATGAGTTTCTCGTTACCATTGGCGATGGCGTCGCACAGTTCGGCGGGCGACATCGACGAGAGCATCATGCGGGCTGTGTTGGCTCCTACGCCCGACACGGAGATGAGCATGCGGTAGAGCTCGCGCTCCTGTCGTGTGGCAAAGCCGTAGAGGGTGAACGAGTCGTCGCGCCCGCCGGCTATGAGCACCTCGTGCACATAGAGCTTCGCTTCCTTCTTGCCTTGGATGCCTGTGTAGGTGTTGAGCGATATGTTGAGCGCATATCCCACCCCGGCAGCCTCAACGACGGCCAGCGTGGGGGTGAGCTCTGTGAGCTCGCCTTTTATGTATTCGATCATAAAAAAACTTTCTTTGTATATACACCTTAATAACGTACGCAGGCGCGCGATTATTGTTTTGCGCCCCCTATTTATTATTATCTCGCATAGGCCATGTGTCCGAAAGGGACCGATGAGAGGTGTGTGATGGGCTGTTTTCTTGAAATGGGCCAGGCCATTTGGGAATTACTGGAGGGCGATGTGGAGGCGATGCGCGTGTCGATGCGGAAAGGAAAGGGGATGAATTGTCGCATCATTTGGTCAAAAAGTTTGTCTGTGATTCTGGGTGAAATAGAGAACGAAAAGACCGTTTTTACGCCTTTGCGTCTCCTCCTCTTTGACGAGCCGTTGCGGAAGATGCCCGAACGCGTTGCCGTTAGGCATCTTTCGTGCCTCGTAAAGCCATGTATCGTCATGCCGTTAGGCATGTTTTGCACCACGAAACATGCCTAACGGCATGCCTATTGGCTGATTTTTTGAGGTTGGATGTGGGGTGAAATTTGTAACACGCTGAATGTTAGGTGTTTATGTAAATGCACTGAGAATCGCGTATTTGGGCCAAATATTTTTGTGGTGGCAAACAAACGTGTAGTTTTCGCTATAGATTGTTGGCTAATTTCGCTATGCGTTGGCGTAAGAGAAGGGTAGGGCGAAAATGCGGTAAAAGTAAAAATGTGTCAAAAAACGAGTGTGATATACCACGATTTTCATAGGAATGATGTACTTTTGCATTCAAAAAGAAAGCAAAACGTATTAAACATCACAAATATGAAAAAGATTAGAACCGCTATCGTTGGATACGGAAACATTGGACATTACAGCGTGCAAGCCTTGGAGGCAGCACCCGATTTCGAAATTGTAGGCGTCGTGCGCCGTCAGGGAAGCGAAAACAAGCCCTTGGAACTGACACCTTATGAGGTGGTGGACGACATCACCAAACTGAAGGATGTCGACGTGGCCATTCTCGCCACCCCCACACGCCTCTGCCCCGAATATGCTGAGAAAATCACAGCCCTGGGCATCAACACGGTCGATAGCTTCGACATACACACTTCCATCCTGAGCTACCGCAACAGTCAGATGAAGAACAACCTGAAGACCAACACCGTGTCGGTCATCTCAGCAGGATGGGATCCGGGATCCGACTCAGTGGTGCGTGTGCTGATGCAGGCCCTCGCCCCCAAAGGCCTGAGCTACACCAACTTCGGTCCGGGCATGTCGATGGGACATAGCGTGGTGGCTCGTTCGAAGAAGGGTGTGAAGAATGCGCTGAGCATGACCATCCCCCTCGGTGAGGGCATCCACCGCCGCATGGTTTACGTGGAGCTCGAAGAGGGCGCCACACTCGATGAGGTGGAGAAGGAACTGAAGGCCGACGACTATTTCGCACACGATGAGCTCCACGTGTTTGCCGTGAAGAGCGTCGAAGTGCGCGATATGGGTCACGGCGTACACATGACCCGCAAGGGCGTGAGTGGCGCCACCCCCAACCAGCGCATCTCCTTCGACATGAGCATCAACAACCCCGCCCTCACCGCTCAGGTGTTGGTGGATGTGGCCCGCGCCACCCAGCGCCTCCAGCCCGGTTGCTACACCATGCCCGAGATTCCCGTTATCGACTTGCTGCCTGAGAGCCGCGAGGAGATCATCGGTTCGTTGGTGTAAGACCCTCGGTAGCCCATAAGAAAAGGCATACG
>ENA-OPML01000051-OPML01000051.1-human-gut-metagenome-genome-assembly--contig:-NODE-51-length-25334-cov-6.279600_pt1 | contig 25334 bp, 19 predicted proteins | sample MGYA00241526_ERZ501749 | MGnify/ENA primary metagenome ERZ501749 (study PRJEB25962, sample SAMEA2042647) | human gut metagenome | biome: human gut; feature: human-associated habitat; material: faeces... | reverse complement strand
AACACTGACAATTAGATCGTTAGGTTGTTTTTGACTGATTTACGAGCATCCCTAAGATAGAGAACCTTATCCACAATCTCGTTGGCAACATAAGCGCTCGACTTGGTGCGGTCGGCCTCAGGAACGACAAGCGCCTCGCTACCCAGCTCAGGATAGAGGCCGCCCTTGCACTTCTCCACCCACACATCGCTCACGGTGTAGTTGCCATCGGCCACGATGGGATTGGTGAAGAGGTTGAGGATGTCGTCGCGAGTGTAACGACTGTTGGTGTCGCCCATCACAATCTTCGGAAGACCGCTGTTGTTGGCAATGATGGCATCGCGAAGCTGCTCCCACTGTGAGGCGCGCGCCTTGTTGTCGGCATCGGAGGTCTCAGCATCCATGTGCATGATATAAAACTCCACAACGATGTTCTGGCCGAAGTTGACGCGGTAGTAACGGTAGCCCTTGGTGATGAGCTCGTCGGCGCCATCAGAGAAGTGACCATAGTTCTGGTTCCACGGAGCCCAGCTCTCAGCATCGAACGAGTAACCGTTCTTCACGAGAAACTGAAGGCCGTCAGTAGGGAAACGCAGCTTCATCAGGTCGACGTTACCCTCGTTGTTCAGCGCGATGCGTCCACGCCATGTGCCCATCTGGTATTGGCCATCGAGACCCACCTTCAGGTCGCCATTGTAGTTGAAATCCTCGCTCAATCCGAGCACATCGATGCCACTCTTCACAATGTACTGGGCAATCTTCTGCGTTCCCTCGGAACCCGGTCCGTCAGGGTTGAGATTGATTCCTGCAAATTTCTGGGGAAGACCGTCCACATTGAGCGGGCACACCTTGAAGGTGGTCTGCACGGTGGTCTGCGCTGAAGCGCTTGCAACGGAAAGCATGGCTACGGCAGTCAACAAGGCACGCCGTGCCTTGCGAAACACATTTTTGATAGTTAAGTTCATCTTTTGATAGTTATAGTATCCTAAAGTTCTTTTTTTTGCAGGGGCCCTTCACGGGTCGAACACATTTTTGATGACTATTAATCCAACTGCAAAGTTACATATATTGGCAAAATCTCGCAAGCAGATAAGCGGAAAAGATGAAAAAAGTTACACAAACGGGACACGAATGTAACACGAACGTAACATGAAGGAAACATAAGGGAGACAAGATTGTTTTGGTTGAGCTAAAGGTAAAGAGCCCAACTTGCTCGGGCTACGCCACGCAGAGAAAACGAAGAATGAGGAGAAAACAAAATGAGGGTGTGTCAAAACTAAAATGACTACTCTTTAAAGTTACAGATTATAACTATGATATTAAAAAGGGTCGTATCAAACTCTGTATTGAGTAATGATACGGCCCTTTCTTTAGTCTTTTAGGATGCTCAAATTTCAAATTATAAGTTCATATTTTCAAAAAATGAGTTTTGACACACCCTCATCGGGTTATAGAGAGTCTATATTAAAGACTGGATTATTGCTCTTCAGCCTGGTTGGCGAAGTCGAGGACGTTCTTCTTGTTGGCCTCCATGCGGTCGTATTCCTCACGTGAACCAACAATGATCTTCTCCCAACGACGAAGACCAGTACCGGCAGGGATGAGGTGACCGCAGATAACGTTCTCCTTCATGCCCTCCAAATGGTCGACCTTACCGCGGATAGCGGCCTCGTTGAGCACCTTCGTGGTCTCCTGGAACGATGCGGCACTCATGAAGCTCTTCGTACCCAGAGCGGCGCGGGTGATACCCTGCAGCACCTGTGTAGAAGTGGCGGGAACGGCATCACGCACCTGAACGAGCTTCAGGTCGCGACGCTTCAGGCTTGAGTTCTCGTCGCGCAACTTGCGAGCGGAAACGATCTGACCCTTCACGAGAACCTCTGAGTCGCCAGCGTCGGTGACAACCTTCTTGCCCCAGATGCGGTCGTTCTCATCAGCGAAATCGAGCTTGTCGACCAACTCCTGCTCGAGGAAGATGGTATCGCCCGGATCGTCGATGCGCACCTTACGCATCATCTGACGAACGATGATCTCGAAGTGCTTATCGTTGATCTTCACACCCTGCAGACGATAAACGTCCTGCACCTCGTTGACGATGTACTCCTGCACAGCCGTCGGACCCTTGATGGCAAGGATGTCGTTGGGAGTGATAGAACCATCAGACAACGGTGTTCCGGCGCGAACGGCGTCGTGCTCCTGAACCAGGATCTGACGTGACAGAGGAACGAGATACTTCTTCTGGTCGGCGGTCTTAGAGGTAACGATCACCTCGCGGTTACCACGCTTCTGCTTACCCATTGACACCTCACCATCGATCTCAGACACAACAGCAGGGTTAGACGGGTTACGAGCCTCGAAGAGCTCGGTGACACGGGGCAGACCACCGGTGATATCACCAGCACCACCCACGGCACGAGGAATCTTAACCAATGTGGTACCAGTCTTGATGACGTCGCCATTCTCAACAACCAAGTGGCCGCCAACAGGCAAGTTATAGGTTACGAGCACCTCACCGTCGGCGTTAACCACATCGACCGTAGGAACGAGGGTGTGGTCGCGTGAATCGGTGATGATACGCTCTGTCATACCAGAGGTCTCATCGGTCTCAGCCTTGAACGTCTGGCCCTCAACCACGTCGTGGAAGCAGAGTTTACCAGCGTACTCACTGACAATAACAGCATTGAAGGGGTCCCAACGACAAATCTGATCGCCTGGCTTCACATTGTCGCCATCCTTGAAGTACAATGAGCTACCATAAGGCACCTGCATAGACGACAGGACGATATCGGTATTCTGATCGATGAACTGAACCTCGGCCAAGCGGCTAACAACCATCTGGCACTCAACATCATTGTCATCGACGTAAGGCACGGTGCGCAGCTCCTCAAACTTCAGACGAGCCTCGTTCTTAGCCTTGATGCCTGCGTTGGCTGCCACGTTACCGGCAACACCACCAGCGTGGAAGGTACGGAGCGTAAGCTGGGTACCCGGCTCACCGATGGCCTGAGCGGCGATCACGCCGACAGCCTCACCCATCTGAACCATCTTGGCGGTGGCAAGGTTACGGCCGTAGCACTTGCGGCATACGCCCTTCTTGCTCTCACAGGTAAGCACTGAACGGATCTCAACCATCTCGACACCGCACTTCTCGATGCGCTCAGCCTCGTCCTCGCGGATCTCCTCACCAGCGACAACGATCACCTCATTGGTATGAGGATCGACCACGTCGTGAACAGAAACACGACCAAGGATGCGCTCTGACAGAGAAGAGATGACCTCGTCGCCATTCTTCAAGGCACGGCACTCAAGACCACGCAAGGTACCGCAGTCCTCCTCGGTGATGATCACATCGTGAGCCACGTCGACAAGACGACGTGTGAGGTATCCGGCGTCGGCAGTCTTCATAGCCGTATCAGCAAGACCCTTACGGGCACCGTGAGAGGCGATAAAGTACTCCTGCACCGACATACCCTCCTTCAAGTTAGAAAGAATAGGGTTCTCAATGATGGAGTTGCCCTCGGCACCAGCCTTCTGAGGCTTGGCCATCAAACCACGCATACCAGCAAGCTGGGCAATCTGATCGGCAGATCCACGAGCACCAGAGTCAAGCATCATATACACGGCGTTGAAGCCCTGGTCGGCCTCGGTCATGTGCTTCATCACAGCCTTCTTCAGGTTGGCGTTGACGTGTGTCCAAGCATCGATCACCTGGTTGTAACGCTCCTTATCGGTGATAAGACCCATATCGAAGTTGGCGGTAATGTTGTCGACCTCATCCTGACCCTTCTGCACAATGGCCTTCTTGTCGTCAGGAACGATGATATCGTCGAGGTTAAACGACAGACCGGCGAGGTATGCCATGCGATAACCCAAGTTCTTGATGCCATCGAGGAAGGTGCAGGCGCGAGCCATACCCACCGACTTAATTACGACGGCAATGAGGTTACGCAACGACTTCTTAGAAATGATGCCATTGAAGAAGCCAATCTCTGAAGGCACAAGCTCGTTGACCACGACACGACCCACAGAGGTCTCGACCATGTGACGAACACGCTTGCCATCGACGAGATCGTCGACAAGCACCTTCACCTGAGCGTGAAGGTCGCAACGCTTCTCGTTGTAAGCGATGATTGCCTCCTCAGGACCATAGAAAGAAAGGCCCTCGCCCTTGGCTCCGGGACGAATCTTGGTGATATAGTAAAGACCAAGCACCATATCCTGTGAAGGAACGGTGATGGAAGCACCATTGGCAGGGTTCAGAACGTTGTGGCTCTGAAGCATCAGGATCTGAGCCTCAAGCACTGCCTCGTTGCTCAAAGGAAGGTGGACAGCCATCTGGTCGCCATCGAAGTCGGCGTTGAACGGTGTACAAGCCAACGGGTGCAACTGAATGGCCTTGCCCTCGATAAGTTTGGGCTGGAAGGCAAGCACCGACAGACGGTGAAGTGTCGGGGCACGGTTCAACAGCACCGGATGACCCTTCATCACGTTCTCGAGGATATCCCAGATAACGGGCTCACGACGGTCGACAATCTTCTTGGCGCTCTTCACTGTCTTCACGATGCCGCGCTCGATGAGCTTGCGGATGATGAACGGCTTATAGAGCTCAGCGGCCATCAACTTAGGAAGACCGCACTCACCCATCTTCAACTCAGGACCGACGACGATAACCGAACGGGCTGAGTAGTCGACACGCTTACCGAGAAGGTTCTGACGGAAACGACCCTGCTTACCCTTCAGAGAGTCGGAAAGCGACTTCAAAGGACGGTTAGACTCGCTCTTGACGGCGCTGGCCTTGCGGCTGTTGTCGAACAATGAATCGACAGCCTCCTGAAGCATACGCTTCTCATTACGGAGAATGACCTCGGGGGCCTTGATCTCCATCAGGCGCTTCAAACGATTGTTACGGATGATGACGCGACGGTAGAGATCGTTAAGGTCGGATGTGGCGAAACGGCCACCATCCAGCGGAACGAGCGGACGAAGCTCAGGCGGGATGACGGGAATAATCTTCATGATCATCCACTCGGGCTTGTTCACATTCTTAGAGGAACGGAATGCCTCGACAACCTGCAGACGCTTCAAGGCCTCAGTCTTACGCATCTGGCTTGAGTCGTTGCTGGCACGGTCGCGCAGCTCGAAAGAGAGCTTGTCGAGACCTGTCAGACCATTGGCATCCTCGATGGTCAGCTCATGGAGCAGATCGAGAATGGCCTCGGCACCCATCTTGGCGATGAACTTGTTGGGGTCTGAATCGTCAAGAAGATCGTTGGTGTCGCTCAACCTGTTGTCGACGATATTCAGATACTCGTCCTCAGAAAGAAGGTCGAGTCGGTGCGAGCCATTGAGGTCCTCGCCCGTCTCGGGGTTCTTCATGCCAGCAACGGCACCGGGCTGGATGACGATGTACTTCTCGTAATAGACCACAGTATCTAGCTTCTTGGTAGGAAGTCCAAGAAGGTAACCGATCTTGTTGGGGAGAGAGCGGAAATACCAAATGTGGGCAACGGGAACAACGAGCTCGATGTGTCCGCTACGCTCACGGCGCACCTTGCGCTCTGTTACCTCCACTCCGCATCGGTCGCAAACGATGCCTTTATAGCGAATGCGCTTGTACTTACCGCAGCCGCACTCGTAATCCTTCGTGGGACCGAAAATCTTCTCACAGAACAAACCATCGCGCTCAGGCTTGTAGGTACGGTAGTTGATGGTCTCCGGCTTGGTGACCTCACCATACGAGTTCTCCTTGATTTCCTCGGGAGATGCAAGGCTGATGGTAATCTTCGAGAAATTATTCTTTACCTTTGTATCTTTTTTGAAAGCCATGTTTCTAACTTTTCAATATTCAAACATTAATCCAACTTCACGCTCAGTCCAAGACCACGCAACTCGTGGAGGAGCACATTCAGAGACTCAGGAATACCTGGTGTTGGCATAGAGTCGCCCTTGACGATGGCCTCGTAAGCCTTAGAACGCCCGGTGACATCATCACTCTTGATGGTAAGCATCTCCTGAAGCACATGGCTTGCGCCGAAGCCCTCAAGAGCCCAAACCTCCATCTCTCCGAAACGTTGTCCACCGAATTGGGCCTTACCACCCAACGGCTGCTGGGTAATCAAACTGTACGGACCGATAGAACGAGCGTGCATCTTGTCTTCAACCATGTGGCCCAACTTCAAGAAGTAGGTGATACCCACTGTGGCCTGCTGGTCGAACGGCTCACCCGTCTCACCGTCGTAAACGGTTGTTGAGCAAAGGTTGGGCAGGCCAGCCTTGTCGGTCCACACGCGCAGGTCGTCGAGCTTTGCACCATCGAAGATAGGTGTGGCGAACTTAACGCCCATCTTCTTACCGGCAGCACCGAGGATTGCCTCGAAGATCTGTCCTAGGTTCATACGAGAAGGCACACCCATCGGGTTCAACACGAGGTCGACAGGACGACCATCGGCCAAGAACGGCATGTCCTCCATACGTACGATCTTAGACACGATACCCTTGTTACCGTGGCGACCGGCGAGCTTATCACCCACCTGGATCTTACGCTTCTTGGCAATGTAAACCTTAGCCATCTTCAAGATACCAGAAGGCAACTCATCACCAATGGTAATGGCGAACTTGCGGCGGTTCTGCTCAGCGGCCAACTGCTTGTCCTTGCGGATGAAGTTCATGATCAGATGCTGAATCATGTTATTGATGCGCTCATCATCCGTCCAGCCATTACTCTGAACACCATCATACTCGAGGTTCTTCAGAGCGGCTACAGTAAAGCGGCTACCCTTGTTGATGATCTCAGCATCTGTGTAATCCTTCACACCCTGTGAGGTCTTATCGTTGGTAAGAGTCATCAGCTTGTCGACCAGCATGTTCTTCAGGTCTTCGTGCTTGGCCTCATACTCCTCGTCGATCTTAGCCAACAGGATCTTATCCTGCTTCTTCGACTCACGGGTCTTCTCAGCACGAGTGAACAACTTCTTGTCGATAACAATACCGCTCAACGAAGGATTGGCCTTCAATGAAGAGTCCTTCACATCACCGGCCTTGTCGCCGAAGATAGCGCGGAGCAACTTCTCCTCAGGTGAAGGATCGCTCTCACCCTTAGGTGAAATCTTACCGATCATGATGTCGCCGGGCTCCACACGAGCACCGACACGGATAATACCGTTCTCGTCGAGGTCCTTAGTGGCCTCTTCGCTCACGTTGGGGATATCGCTTGTGAAGACCTCAACACCACGCTTTGTCTCACGCACATCGAGAGAATACTCATCGACGTGGACTGATGTCAGCACATCCTCGCGCACCATACGCTCAGAGATAACGACGGCGTCCTCATAGTTGTAACCCTTCCAAGGCATGTAAGCCACCAAGAGGTTACGACCCAGTGCCAACTCACCATTCTCAGTGGCGTAACCCTCTGTGAGGATATCACCCTTCTTGACGCGCTGGCCCTTCTCGCAGATAGGACGAAGGTCGATGGTCATATTCTGGTTGGTACGACGGAACTTAGGAATGCGATATTCCTTCAGAGCGGGCTCGAAGCTCACAAACTCCTCATCCTCCGTACGATCGTAAAGAATGCGAATGGTTGTAGCGTCAACATACTCGATGACACCCTCACCCTCAGCCATCACCATGGTACGAGAGTTCTCACACACCTGCTTCTCTAAGCCAGTACCCACGATAGGTGCATCGTTATGGAGCAAAGGAACGGCCTGGCGCATCATGTTACATCCCATCAGGGCGCGGTGACCGTCATCGTGCTCCAAGAAAGGAATCAGACCGGCACTCACGGAAGCGATCTGCTGAGGAGCAACGTCCATCAGGTCGACTCTATCGGGAGTGACAACAGGGAAGTCGGCAGCCTTACGGGTGTGGACCGTGGCACGGATGAACGAACCATCCTCTCTTAACGGAGCGTTACCCTGGGCAACAAACTTACCTTCCTCTTCCTCAGCGGTGAGGTAGACAACATCGTCGTTGTCCATGTCAACCTTGCTGTCTTTCACCACACGGTACGGAGAGGCGATGAAGCCCAACTCATTGATGGTGGCATACATACAGAGCGAAGAAATCAGACCGATGTTCGGTCCCTCAGGCGACTCAATAGGACAAAGACGGCCATAGTGAGTATAGTGAACGTCACGGACCTCGAAACCTGCGCGCTCACGGGTCAAACCACCAGGACCGAGTGCTGAAAGACGACGCTTATGAGTCACCTCAGCGAGCGGGTTGGTCTGGTCCATGAACTGGCTCAACGGGTTGGTACCGAAGAACGAGTTAATGACGCTTGAAATAGTCTTGGCATTGATCAAGTCGGTCGGTGTGAACACCTCATTGTCACGAACATTCATGCGCTCACGAATGGTGCGGCTCATACGTGCCAAACCAATAGAGAACTGGTTGGCCAACTGCTCACCAACGGTGCGAACGCGACGGTTCGAAAGGTGGTCGATGTCATCAACGCTTGCGTTAGAGTTGATGAGCTTGATCAGATACTTGATGATGGCAATGATATCCTCCTTGGTAAGAACGCGCACATCGCCATCCGTGTCGAGACCGAGCTTGGTATTGATACGATAACGACCCACCTCACCCAAGTCGTAACGCTTGTCAGAGAAGAACAAGTTCTGGAAAACCTCGCGAGCGCTGGTGTCATCCACAGGATCAGCATTACGAAGCTGACGATAGATGTAACGAACAGCCTCCGTCTCCGAGTTACTGGGGTCCTTAGCAAGCGTATTGAAAATGATAGAGAACTTATTGGCTGTCTCCTCATCCTTGTGCAACAAAATGGTCTGCACCTCACTATCGAGGATCAGATCATAATTGTCCTCAGTGATCTCAGTGCCACGATCCAAGATTACTTGGTTACGCTGCATGAGCGTTACCTCACCGGTATCCTCATCAGTGAATTCCTCGTAAGAGGTCTTCATAACATTACCAGCGAGCTTGCGGCCCAGGCAAGCCTTCAGGTTCTTCTTGTTAACCTTCACCTCTTCAGCGAGATCGAAGATCTTCAAGATGTCCTTATCAGACTCGTAGCCGATAGCACGCAACATGGTTGTTACGGGCAACTTCTTCTTACGATCAATGTAAGCGTACATGACATTATTGATGTCTGTAGCGAACTCGATCCAAGAACCCTTAAACGGGATAATACGAGCACTGTACAGAACGGTACCATTGGCATGAACGCCCTGACCAAAGAAAACACCAGGAGAACGGTGCAACTGAGCAACGACAACACGCTCAGCACCATTGATGACGAACGTACCATTATCTGTCATATAAGGAATGGTACCCAAGAAAACATCCTGGATAAACGTTCCAAAGTCCTCATGGTCAGGATCAGTGCAGTAAAGCTTCATCTTAGCCTTCAAGGGTACGCTATATGTCAGACCACGCTCCAAACACTCATCAATAGAATAGCGGGGCGGGTCGATATAGTAATCCAAGAACTCAAGAACGAAGTTATTACGCGTGTCTGTGATAGGGAAGTTCTCTGCGAACACCTTATACAAACCGTCGTTCTTGCGTTCCTCAGGCGGAGTGTCCAACTGCAAGAAGTCGCGGAATGACTTCAGCTGAACGTCGAGGAAATCCGGGAATGGGTACGGATTATGGACGCTTGCGAAATTTACTCTGTTATTTACAACTTTGGTCATAAAAATGATTTGTGAATCTGTTACCTGTGAAGTTTTCTTTGAAAAGATACAAAAAAAACTTGAAAGACACAAAAAGGTTAGGACTCACCGACTGGGCAAATCCTAACCATTTATGTTATAATAAGTTGAGAGGTCTAACCTCTGACTGCTTACTTCAGCTCAACCTTAGCACCAGCCTCTTCGATGGCCTTCTTCAGGTTCTCAGCCTCGTCCTTTGAGAGACCCTCCTTGATTGTAGCAGGAGCACCCTCAACGAGAGCCTTAGCCTCCTTCAGACCGAGACCACAAGCCTCCTTAACAGCCTTCACAACCTGGAGCTTAGTAGCGCCGATGTCAGTGAGGACAACATCGAAAGATGTCTTCTCCTCAGCAGCCTCAGCTGCACCAGCTGCAGCAGGACCGGCAGCCACAGCAACAGCTGCAGCGGCGGGCTCGATACCATACTCGTCCTTCAGGACAGTTGCCAACTCATTAACTTCCTTAACAGTAAGATTTACTAACTCTTCTGCAATAGCTTTTACGTCTGCCATTTTATTCTAATTTTAATTTTTCTTGTTAATAATGAATAGACTTTATAGTTCGACGCTCCATGATATAGGAGCCATCAAAACCTTGTTTACTCAGGGCGCTCGCCTAAAGTCTTAAGCACACCGTGAATGGTGCCAGCGCCTGACTGCAGAGCAGAGATAACGTTCTTTGCAGGAGACTGCAAGAGAGCGACAACATCTGCAATAACCTCGTTCTTGCTCTTGATAGAAGACAACTCGTCGAGCTTGTCGGCACCAACGAAAATACCTTCCTCAGCATAAGCGGCCTTAAAAGAGGGCACGCCAGCCTTAGCAATTTCCTTATCTTTCAGCAACTTTGCAGGTACATTGGCAGTCTCGCAGAACAACACTGCAGTGTTACCTTTCAAAGCACCATAAAGTTCAGAGAAGTCGGTCTCAGTTGCCTCAAGAGCCTTGTGGAGAAGAGTATTCTTCACAACGACCATCTTGATCTGCTGCTTGAAACACTTGCGACGAAGATTACTTGTATCCTCTGCGTTCATGCCGGTCACATCGACCAAGTAGAAATGAGGATATTCCTTCAGCTTCTGACCAAGTTCAACAATGATAGTATCTTTAGCTTCTTTCTTCATTTTACCAAACTTTTAGAGTTATTCGACAGATTTCTGATCAATCTTGATACCCTTACTCATTGTAGAGGAAAGGAAGATACTCTTAATATAAGTTCCCTTGGCAGCAGCAGGCTTCAAACGAATCACAGTGTTGATGAACTCCTTAGCGTTACCATAGATCTGCTCGGCGGTCATAGAAACCTTACCAATAGAGGTATGGATAATACCAGTCTTATCAACCTTGAAATCGATCTTACCTTGCTTCACTTCCTTCACGGCCTTAGCAACATCCATAGTGACAGTGCCACTCTTGGGGTTAGGCATCAAACCGCGGGGACCGAGAACACGACCCAACGGACCAACCTTACCCATGCAAGAAGGCATAGTGATGATCACGTCGATGTCAGTCCAACCAGTCTTAATTTTTTCGATATACTCATCGAGACCAGCATAATCAGCTCCAGCTGCCTTAGCAGCCTCTTCCTGATCGGGTGTGCACAATGCGAGCACGCGAACAGACTTACCAGTACCGTTAGGCAGTGACACAACGCCACGAACCATCTGGTTAGCCTTACGAGGGTCAACGCCAAGACGAACGTCGATATCAATCGAAGCGTCGAACTTAGTAGTGGTGATATCCTTCACCAACTGAGCAGCCTCGTTCAATGCATAGACTTTCCCTGCTTCAACCTTCTCAGCTACTGATTTCTGATTCTTTGTCAGTTTACTCATTTTACTAATTTAAATTGAAGAGTTAATTATTCACCGGGGAAGTCACCCTTGACTGTAATACCCATGCTACGAGCTGTGCCAGCAACGAGACGCATAGCACTCTCAACTGTGAAGCAGTTCAAATCAGCCATCTTATCCTCAGCAATAGCCTTCACCTGATCCCAAGTGACGCTACCCACTTTGTTACGATTGGGCTGGCCTGATCCCTTCTTGCTCTTAGAAGCCTCGAGCAACTGAACAGCTGCGGGAGGAGTCTTGATCACAAAGCTGAAAGACTTGTCCGTGTAGTATGTGATAACGACAGGCAATACCTTGCCGGCCTTATCCTGGGTACGTGCATTGAACTCCTTGCAGAAACCCATAATGTTAATGCCCTTGGAACCAAGAGCAGGACCTACGGGAGGTGAAGGATTTGCAGCGCCACCCTTAATCTGTAATTTGATTAATCCAGCAACTTCTTTAGCCATTTCTTTTTTATTAAAATAATTGAAACGTATAAAAGGGAAGATAGTCCGTAACAACTATTCTGTCACCTTCTCAACTTGCATAAAACCGAGCTCCAGAGGAGTTTTCCTACCGAAGATCTTAACCATTACCTTCAGCTTACGCTTTTCAGTATTGATTTCCTCAATCACACCTTCAAAGCCACTGAAAGGACCTTCCATGACCTTCACAGTCTCATCGAGCACGAAGGGCACACTAACCTCATTGTGAATCTCTGTCTCCTCAGCAGCACCCAACATACGGTTGATCTGAGCTTGAGGAACAGGAGTAGGATTATCCAAACCACCAAGGAAACCAAGGCAATTAGGCATGAACCTCAACAAGGTGGGGACATCACCAATCAAATCGGCCTGCACAAACACGTAACCCGGCAGAGAAATCTTTTCATTCTCCACACGCTTACCGCCACGTATTGACGCATGCTTCTCCATAGGGATCAGCACCTCATAAACATGATCAGCGAGCAGTTGATTATGCTTCAATTCAGCCTCGATGTATTCTTTCAACTTAGCTTCCTTGCCGCTAACCGCACGCATCACATACCAATTCTTACCTGCTTCTGCCATTTCTTTCTTGGAAATTAACCTGGATAAACAAACTTCATGAGATTCTCGAAGACGAGATCCATACCGAAAACTACAAGTGCAATGATAAGGGAAGCAGATAATACAACCACTGCACTATGTGTCAATTCGGCACGAGTTGGCCAAGTAGTCTTATGCGCAAGTTCGTCGTAACATTCCTTGCAATAATTTGCTATCTTCTTGAACATATTATCTTCTTTTAGCACGGGTTGAAAGACTCGAACTCTCGACACCTGGTTTTGGAGACCAGTGCTCTACCAACTGAGCTAAACCCGTAAGTGAGTCTCTGTGTCACAAGGGCACAGAGACCCTTTATTTAGAATTAACTGTTAATCAGATTAACCCTCTTCCTCCACGTCGGGGAGAATTGATGTGATCTGGCCAGAGCCAACCGTACGACCACCCTCACGGATAGCGAAACGAAGACCCTCGTTCAGAGCAACCTTGTAGATCAGGCGAACCTCAATCTCAACGTTATCACCAGGCATCACCATGTCTACGCCCTCGGGGAGAGTGATCTCACCTGTGCAGTCCATAGTGCGGAGGTAGAACTGAGGACGATAGCGGTTACCGAACGGAGTGTGACGGCCACCCTCTTCCTTCTTCAGCACATAGATGGAAGCCTTGAAGTGATCGTGCGGAGTGATGACACCCGGGTGCACAACAACCATACCACGCTTAACCTCATCCTTATCGATACCGCGAAGCAACAGACCTACGTTGTCACCAGCCTCACCCTCGGGAAGAGTCTTGCGGAACATCTCAACACCAGTGATAACTGACTTCTTGTCCTCACCGAGACCGAGCAGCTGAACCTCGTCACCGATCTTACAACGACCAGTCTCAATACGACCTGTAGCAACAGTACCACGACCAGTGATTGAGAACACGTCCTCAACAGGCATCAAGAAGGGCTTATCAACCTCACGTGTAGGCTCCTGAATCCATGTGTCAACAGCGTCCATGAGCTCCATCACCTTGTCTTCCCACTTAGCGACACCGTTCAGTGCGCCGAGAGCAGAACCACAGATGATAGGAGTCTCCTCCTCATAACCGTAAGAAGTGAGCAGGTCCTGAACGTCCATCTTAACGAGGTCGATCATTTCCTCATCAACTTCATCGTCATCGCACTTGTTCAGGAACACAACCATACGGGGCACGTTCACCTGACGAGCGAGCAACACGTGCTCACGAGTCTGAGGCATAGGACCGTCGGTAGCGGCAACAACGAGGATAGCACCGTCCATCTGAGCAGCACCGGTAACCATGTTCTTCACATAGTCGGCGTGACCCGGGCAGTCAACGTGTGCATAGTGGCGATTAGCTGTTTCGTACTCGATATGTGAAGAGTTGATAGTGATACCACGCTCTTTCTCCTCAGGAGCATTATCGATCTGATCGAAGCTCTTAACATCCTCACCAGTTCCCAGACGCTCATGGAGCACCTTAGAGATGGCAGCTGTCAGAGTGGTCTTACCATGGTCAACGTGACCGATAGTACCGATGTTTACGTGCGGTTTGGTGCGCTGATAAACTTCTTTAGCCATAGCTTTACTTTTTTTATTTTAATCAATTAAATAATCAAAAGAGTATTGTTTTGTTTCATTGTTCCTCATTGTTCCGGTTCCGAAACTTTGTTCAAGTAGTCGAGAACAAATCAGAAGTGGAGCTGTAACTGAGAGTTGAACTCAGGACCTCTTCCTTACCAAGGAAGTGCTCTACCACTGAGCTATTACAGCAAAATATTGAGCGGAAAACGGGGCTCAAACCCGCGACCCCCAGCTTGGAAGGCTAGTGCTCTATCAACTGAGCTATTTCCGCGTGAGTCGTTTCCGACCGAGTGGGTGGTGATGGATTCGAACCACCGAAGGCAAGAGCCAGCAGATTTACAGTCTGCCCCATTTGGCCACTCTGGTAACCACCCTTTGTTTTACCCCTTTCGGGAGAGCCTCTTGTCGGATTCGAACCAACGACCCCGAGATTACAAATCACGTGCTCTGGCCAACTGAGCTAAAGAGGCAAATCCTGCAGCCGCATTGCGACTTGTCGAAGGACCTGTTGTAAAACGGCTGCAAAGATACTACTTATTTTTTAATCTCCAAAACTTTTCGAGGAAAATTTTAGTGATTTCTTAATTTTTCCTTGAATTTCCCTAGTTGAACCTTAAGCGCATCCACACACTGGTCGACTCCTTCCTCAAAAGTGTCGCATGTCTTCTCGACGAAGATGGGGCTACCACCCGGCACTGTGACCGTGATGCTTGTAACCTTGTTCAATGCTGTGGCTGGCTTGGCAACCTTCAATTGCACCTCTACTTTCTGAATGTCTTCAAATGATTTTTCCAACTTAGCGGTCTTCTTCTCTACGAAGGCCTGCAACTTCTCGGTAGCGTCGAAGTGAATCGACTGAATTCTAATTTCCATAGTTACCTCCTATTATTAAAAGGTTAAACTCAAGCCCTGGGGTGGGCCTCATGATATATTCGCTTGAGCTGTTCGAAAGTGGTGTGCGTGTATATCTCCGTTGTGGAGGCACTCGCATGGCCCAAAAGCCTTCTGACACTCTCAATGCCAGCTCCATGGTTCAGCATGGCCGTAGCGAAGGTGTGCCTAAGCACGTGAGGCGACCTTTTCTTGGCGGTGGACACCGCGGCCAACCTCATCCTCACTATTTTTCTCACTTGCTGGGGCGTGAGCTTGCAACCGTTATGGCTGACGAAGAACGCGTCGGAACATCGTTCCTCCAAGCGATCCCGCTCACAAGCATAGCACTGCAGGCACTTGGCCAACTCGTCCCCGAAGGGAACCACGCGTTGCTTGTTGCCCTTTCCCGTCACTTTCAGTTGGCGGTTTGGCAAGTCGATGGCGGCGTCGGTGAGTCCTATGAGCTCCGACAGGCGTATGCCCGTCTGATAGAACGTCATAATGATGGTACGGTCGAGCACTCCCTGATAGCCTGTTCCCCACTCGATGTCATCGAGCAATCGGTCCATTTCGTCCTCCCTCATGAATTGCGGAAGGGCTTTCTTTTCCTTGGGGCATTCCACCTGGTGGGCCGGGTCGCGTTCTACGAGCTGGTGCGCAAGCGCAAAGCGGTAGAAGGAGCGAAGCGCCGACAGTCTCCTGTGGACACTGGTGGCACTGTTTCCCTTGTCGACCATGCTCTCCATCCAATCGCGGATCACGTCCGTGTCCACATTTTGCCAAGAGAGCTGACCATCCAAGTTCTTGAAAAACTGCTCAAAGGCCCGTAAGTCTTCTGCGTATGCCGCCACCGTGAGCGGTGAGCGGTTTTGCTCATATTGCAGATAGTTCAAGAACTTTTCGATCATCCTACGCCACTTGAATTCTACATAAGTAGGTTTTCGGCAACGAATATACGGAAATTATTTGGAACTACCAAATTTTCCGAGGAAAATTTTTATTGCTCCTCGTCGCGCAGATGCTGCACGTAAATGGCGTGCTCCATCTTCAAGCGCTTCTTGACTGACGGCTTGTCAAACTGCTGACGAGCGCGAAGCTCCTTCACCACACCAGTCTTTTCGAATTTTCTCTTGAATTTCTTCAGCGCTCTTTCGATGTTCTCGCCATCCTTTACAGGTACAATAATCATGTTGTTTTGGTTTTAAAATTTTAATGTTAAACTTACGCAAAAGGGCGTGATGCCACAATTTGCGGGTGCAAAATTACATCATATTTTCCGAATACACAAATTTTTCGATTGTTTTGTGCAATGCGTTCGCAAACAGGCGCTTCCAAGATGGATAAGAGCTCGCCTTTCACCCCTAATTTCTCCGCACGGCAAAGGTCAATCGCTTTTCTGTCGACCATTCGTTCTTCTCCTTATGGGTTCTCACCTACCTGCCGTGCCAAGCCGCACAACTCGCATCGTCGCTCCACAAAAAAGTCCGCCGCCCCAGGTGCCACAACTGCCTCGGCAAGGAGACTTGGCACATGGGATGGCGGACAGCCAACTGTGTTCCGTAGGGATTAGATAGGCATGGTGGCTTTACGCAACCATTCCTTGTCACCCTCGTCGTCGAGATGGGGTGCGAGCATGTCGTATACATGCTGGTGGTATTCGTTCAACCAAGCCACTTCCTCGGGGAGCAACTCTTCCTTGACGACTGGCGTCGTGTCGATGGGGCACAGGGTGAGCGACTCAAACTGCAGGAACTTACCAAACTCGGTGTCCTTGTAATGGCTGATAAGCAACGTGTTCTCTATGCGCACTCCAAACTGGCCTGCCAAATAGATGCCGGGCTCGTCGGTTACGGTCATATTCTCAAGGAAAGGCGCCGGCATCCATTCCAACCGGAATTGATGAGGGCCCTCATGCACGCTGAGGTACGATCCCACTCCATGGCCGGTGCCATGCAGATAGTTGAGCCCTTCGCGCCACATGGCCTCGCGGGCCAGAATATCCATCTGCGTACCACTGGCTCCCGAGGGGAACTTGCAAATCTCCAACTGAATATGGCCTTTCAGCACAAGCGTGTAGATATGCTTCTCGTAATCGCTGACCGGACCCAGCGCGATGGTGCGTGTAATGTCGGTCGTTCCGTCCTGGTACTGCGCGCCACTATCGAGCAACAACAATCCATGCGGTTCCAACGGGATGTCGGTCTCGGGCGTGGCCTCATAGTGCACAATGGCCCCATGGGCACCATATCCGGCGATTGTGTCGAAACTGATGTCGCGGAACAAGGGTTGCTCAGCTCTCAGACTGGTGAGTTTCTTGTCAATGGATATCTCTGTCTGGCCGCCAGCCTCCACGGCGGGCTTCAGCCAACGCAGGAACTTCACCAAGGCGATGCCATCCTTGAGCATGGCCGACCGATAACCGCGTATCTCCGCCTCGTTCTTTATGGCCTTCATGGCGGGGATGGGACTCTTGTGTCGAATCACCTCCTGCACATCGACCAGGCGCGACAAGGTGTAATTGGTCTCGTTCGGGTCGAGCAGGATGTTATACTCAGCATATTCCTTGATACCCTTGCGCACATCGTCGTAGCCAGCCATCTTCACGCCCTGGCTCTCCAGATAGGCCTCAACCTCGGGCGTCAGTTTCTCCTTATTTATATATAAGGTGGCGCTTGTGGTCGAGATAAGCAGGTAGGACACAAACACCGGAGTGCAATGCACATCGGTTCCACGGAGATTGAGCGTCCACGCCACATCGTCGAGGGCAGACATAAGCATACCGTCGGCGTGCAAGTCACGCAGCGCCTTGCGAATGCGCGTCAGCTTCGACGCCACCGTCTCGCCGGCCAGCTCCACAGGTTGTATCTCCACCTTCGAGGCGGGAATCTGCGGGCGATCAGTCCACACAATGTCCAACGGATCGAGATTGGTCCTCACGGTGATGCCACCCTCGCGACGCAGGTCGCTCACGAGCACCTCCACGTTGGCTGCCGAATTGCACATGCCATCCACGCCCACCTGTGCGGAGCTCACCTCGCGCAGCTCACTTCCCAGCCACTCACTGATGGTCGGCGTGCCTTCTATCTTCAGTTTCATCAATTGGAACTCGGTGCCCGAGAGCTGGTCGGCAGCAGCGATGAAATAACGGCTGTCGGTCCACAGGGCGGCCGAGTGCATCGTCACCACAGCTGTTCCCGCCGACCCATTGAATCCACTAATCCACTCACGGCCCTTCCAACGGTCGGGCACATACTCCGAGTTGTGGGGGTCGGTACTGGGGAAGATAAAAGCATCGAGCTTCTCGCAGCGCATCACCTCACGCAAGGCTTCCAATCGTTGAGCTATGTATTCCTTCATAATCAAAAGATTTAAACGGTTTGGTTTTTGCCAAATAGACATGACAAAGATACGCTTTTTAAGAATAAACAACAAATTAAAAACCGAATAATTGCACGCTGAGATACTTTTTTTATTAACTTTGCAGAAAAGAGACGGTAAGGTATCGGCCACGGCCATTCTCCGCATCGTCACACATTTTGATAAACACTTACATTCTTAAAATAACAATTCACTATGAAGTATTTAACAAATGACAAGCTTCTTATCGTCGGTGCAGGCGGTATGATTGGTTCTAACATGGTTCAGAGCGCTTTGATGCTGGGTCTTACTCCTAACATCTGCTTGTACGATATCTATGAGCCAGGTGTGCACGGTGTGTTCGACGAGATGCAGCAGTGCGGCGTTCCTGGCGCCAACCTGAGCTACTACGCTCCTGCCGTTGAGGACATGAACGACCCTGAGAAGGTTGCCGAGGCTGCCAAGAAGGCTTTCACTGGCGCCAAATACATCATCTCTTCAGGTGGTGCTCCCCGTAAGGCTGGCATGACCCGCGAGGATCTGCTGAAGGGCAACTGTAAGATTGCCGCCGACTTCGGTGAGAACATCAAGAAGTATTGCCCCGACGTGGAGCACGTGGTGGTGATCTTCAACCCCGCTGACGTTACCGCTCTGACCGCTCTTATCCACAGCGGCCTGAAACCCAACCAGCTGACTTCTCTCGCTGCCCTCGACTCTACACGTCTGCAGCAGGCTCTGGCCCTCGAGTTCGGTGTTCAGCAGGATAAGGTTACCGGCGCCCACACCTACGGTGGTCACGGTGAGCAGATGGCTGTCTTCGCTTCTCAGGTGAAGATCGACGGCAAGCCTCTCAAGGAGATGGGTCTCTCTGACGAGCGTTGGGCTGAGATCAAGCACATGACCACTCAGGGTGGTTCAAACATCATCAAGCTCCGTGGCCGCAGCTCATTCCAGAGCCCTGCCTACAACGCTGTGAAGATGATCGAGGCTGCTATGGGTGGCGAGCCCTTCACTCTGCCCGCAGGTTGCTACGCCAACCTCCCCGAGCTGGGCATCAAGGACGTTATGATGGCTCTCCCCACCACGATCGACAAGACTGGCGTTCACTACACTGTTCCCACAGGCACTCCTGAGGAGCTGGCTGAGCTGCAGAAGTCATACGAGCACCTCTGCGACATGCGCAAGGAGGTTATCGACCTCGGCATCGTTCCTCCCGTTGAGCAGTGGAAGGAAGATAACGCCAACCTGTAAATCGCACCACGCGGATTGATCACTATCCGCCAAACCGCATAAAAAGCCCCATCGACCGTTGATCGATGGGGCTTTTCTTTTTATCTTTTTTATCTTTTTACGCGCAGAGGCAACCGTTCGGCTCAGCCGCTTTCACAGCGCAAATCTTACATTTCACATGTTCTTCCTCAAATAGTTTGGGCCTCAGCCAACGCCCGCGGTCCCCTTCGAGACACGGGGGCCCATGCGCCAAGCCAAGAGCGCGCCATGCATCCTACCTGTTCAGCTTGGGGTATTTGATGCGGGTGTGGTAGATGGCCTTGAGGCGATCGATGAGCACCGTCTTGGCTTCGTTGATGTCGCGGAAAGTGATGGCGGCCTCGGTGAAGAAACCTGCGTCGACCTGTCCGTCGATGATCTGATTGACAAGTTTGGTGATGCTCTCGTCCGAATAGTCCTTCAGCGAGTGCGACGCCGCCTCACAACTGTCGGCCATCATCAGGATGGCTTGCTCTCGGGTGTAAGGGTTCGGGCCGGGATAGGTGAACGGCTCCTTGTCGACGATCTCGTCGGGATGCTCGTTCTGGTATTTGATATAGAAGTATTTGGCCATGCCGTGACCATGGTGGGTGAGGATGAAGTCGCGGATAATCACCGGCAGGTTGTTCTCCTCCGCCAACTTCACGCCATTGACCACATGCTCCACGATAATTTGCGCGCTCTCCTTGTCGGCGAGGTTATCATAGGGGTTGACGCCTCCTTGCTGGTTCTCCGTGAAGAACGCGGGGTTCTTCATCTTGCCAATGTCGTGATAGAGGGCACCCGTACGCACCAACGTACTGTTGGCACCGATGCGGTTGGCTATCTCGGCCGCCAGGTTGCTCACGGTGATGGAGTGCTGGAAGGTACCGGGCGCCTCCTCGCTCAGCCGGCGCAACAACACACCATTGGTGTTCGACAGCTCGATCAGCGTGACGTTCGACGTGAATCCAAACGCCTTCTCCACCACATACATCAACGGGTAGGCCAGCAACAGCAGCACACCATTGATCATGAAATGCGAATACATGCTCGCATCGAGGTTAAACGTCGTGCCGCTCTGCATCAACCGCAACGTGAAATAGGTGAAGCAGGTGGCGATAAACACCATCAGGGCGGTCTTGAACACCTGGGCGCGCGACGACATCTCGCGCAGCGAATAGATGGCCACCAATCCCGACAACATCTGGATGACGATGAAGTCGAACTGATAGCGCAGGGCGGCGGCGCAGATAAACACCATCACCATGTGGGTGATGAAGGCCGTGCGCGAGTCCTGGAACACTCGCACGAAGATGGGCGTAAAGGCAAACGGCAACACATAGACACTAAAACTGAAATAGGAGTGTTGCATCATCAGCGACACCATGATGGGGAAGATGGTGACCAACGCATAAAGCATCAGTATGTTGCGGGGCTTGTTGAAATAATCGTTCCTAAAGAGCGTCAGATAGATGGTGAAGATGATCACAAACGACAACACATACAACGCATTGCCGATGAAATTGAGGTCCACCTGCTCCATGCTGCTTCCACGTCGGTTCATCTCCTTTTCGAGCGACACCAACTCGCGGTAACGCTCCTCGGTGACGATCTCTCCCGTACCAATGATCTTCTGCCCGGCCTTCACCATGCCGTTGGCGGGCGGAATGGTTCCTAAAAGGTCGTTCTTGGCAGTCTCCGACCGTGCCTTGTCGTAAACAAGGTTGGGCTCAATATAGTTGATGAGGTTCAAGCGCTGCAGGGCTTGTCGGTCGGCCGAGAGGCTCTCGTCAGAAAGCAGTTGCTCATAGGCGCTCATCGTGGAGTAGAAGTCCTCCACGATCATCTGCTCCACGTTCTTGCCCACCACCACACGCACCATGCTGGTGGTGTCGCGGTGCACGCTGTTGAACAAGGGCGTTTCCATGATACCCGTCTGGTAGAGCCTGTGCAGGCGGTTGCGCACCACAGCCGTAAACTCGGCGGGCAGACCGGGCAGACCTCCCGCAAAGTCCTGGTCAAACTTCTCCATGACGCGCGCCTCCACCTTCTTGTCGTAGTCGAAATAGGGCACAAACAGTTTGAGGACCGAGTCTTTCTCCATGGCCAGCGTCTCCTCGGTCTTGTAGATGGGGAAGTCGTACTGGGCGATCATGTCGCCATAACGCCATGGCTCATCCACGTCGTACACATATTGGCTACCTTCCCTTCTGGGTAGGAACCACACGATGAGCACCACTGTAACCAGCACCAGTCCCACACGTGTCAGGGCTCTGCGCCATATATAACTTGTGTTCTTATAAAAATCGAAATATTTCATGTTCCTTACCAAAACGCCAACGCTGCGGAACCAAGGGCAAGCCCTTGTTCCCCAAACTTAGCCATTTACTGTGCGAAAATAATAAAAAAATACATTAAAAAGGAAAAAATGTAGTAATTTTGCAAAAAATAACGTTCTATCACTATGGCAGAAAGAAGAGTCAGAGTGCGTTTCGCACCCAGTCCAACGGGTCCGCTGCATATCGGCGGCGTTCGCACAGCATTATACAACTATCTTTTCGCACGCCAGCATGGCGGCGATCTGGTGTTCCGCATTGAGGACACCGACAGCAATCGCTTCGTTCCCGGAGCCGAGGATTACATCATCGAGGCTTTCAAATGGTTGGGCATCAAGTTCGACGAGGGCGTGTCGTTTGGCGGCAACCATGGTCCCTATCGTCAGAGTGAGCGTCGCGACATCTACAAGAAATACGTCGACCAGCTCATCAACGAGGGCAAGGCCTATTATGCCTTCGACACCCCTGAGGAGCTGGAGGCCAAGCGCAAGGAGATCCAAAACTTCCAATACGACGCCCGCACCCGCATGCAGATGCGCAACTCGCTGGCTATGGACCGCACCCAGTGGGAGCAGCTCATCGCCGACGGCGCCCAGTACACCGTGCGCTTCCGCATCGATCCGGGACAGGAGATCCATGTCAACGACATGATTCGTGGCGATGTGCGTGTGAAGAGCGACATCCTCGACGACAAGGTGCTCTACAAGAGTGCCGACGAACTGCCCACCTATCACCTGGCCAACATCGTCGACGACCATCTCATGGAGATCACCCACGTCATCCGTGGCGAGGAGTGGTTGCCCTCCGCCCCACTCCACGTGTTGCTCTATCAGGCTTTCGGCTGGGAGGACACCATGCCTCGCTTCGCCCACCTGCCGCTGCTGTTGAAGCCGGAGGGCAAGGGTAAGTTGAGCAAGCGCGACGGCGACCGCCTGGGATTCCCTGTGTTCCCCTTGGAGTGGCACGACCCAAAGACGGGCGAGGTGAGCTCGGGCTATCGCGAGAGCGGCTATTTCCCCGAGGCCGTGGTCAACTTCCTGGCGTTGCTTGGATGGAACCCTGGCACAGAGCAGGAGCTGTTCTCACTCGAGCAACTGGTTCAGGCATTCGACATCAGCAAGTGCTCTAAGAGCGGCGCTAAGTTCGACTTCCAGAAGGCTGCGTGGTTCAACCACGAGTATATCTTGCGTAAGGACGACGAGGAGATCGCTCTCCTGTTCGCCCCCATCGTGGCCAACAATGGTGTCGACGAGACGTTCGACCGCGTGAAACAGGTTGTTCACATGATGAAAGACCGCGTGAGCTTCGTGCGTGAACTGTGGCCCCTCTGCAGCTTCTTCTTCATCGCGCCCACCGAGTACGACGAGAAGACGGCGAAGAAACGCTGGAAGGCATACAGCGCACAGCAAATGACCGAACTGATGGAGGTGCTGCGCGGCATCGACGACTTCACCGTGGAGGGCCAAGAGCCTATCGTCGAGCAATGGATCGCCGACAAGGAATATAAGATGGGCGACATCATGAACGCATGGCGCCTGGCCTTGGTGGGCATTGGTAAGGGTCCCGGCATGTTCGACATCGCAGCGTTCCTGGGTAAGGAGGAAACACTCCACCGTATGGCCAAGGCCATCGAAACACTTGGATAAATCGAGAAGTCATGTATAACTTCATCATGAACCTCTACAGCCTCGGCGTGCGGACGGCGGCCTTGTTCAACGACAAGGTGCGCAAGATGTGGCAGGGCGAACAGGCGGCCATCAGCGTTCTGCAAGAGAAGGTCGACCCCAACGCCAGCTATATTTGGTTCCACGCCGCGTCGCTGGGCGAGTTCGAACAGGGACGGCCACTCATCGAGCACATACGCCACGAGTTCCCCCAGTATAAAATTCTGCTTACGTTCTTCTCGCCCTCGGGCTATGAGGTGCGTAAGAACTACGAGGGAGCCGACATCGTGTGTTACCTGCCGCTCGACACGGTGAGCAACGCACGCCGTTTCCTGCGTACCATCCGACCGGTGATGGCGTTCTTCATCAAGTATGAGTTCTGGTACAACTACATGCACATCCTGCGCCATCGTGGCGTGCCTGTGTATAGCGTGTCGAGCATCTTCCGCCCCGACCAGGTGTTCTTCAAGTGGTACGGCCGCAAGTATGCCAACGTGCTTAAGTGCTTCACGCGCTTGTTTGTGCAGAACGAGGAGAGCAAGCGCCTGTTGGCCACGCTCGGCATCAATGATGTGGAGGTGGTGGGCGACACGCGCTTCGACCGTGTGCTGGAGATCAAGGAGGCGGCAAAGCAACTGCCACTCGTGGAGAAGTTCACCGCACAAACTGAGCATGTCTTCGTGGCAGGAAGTTCGTGGCTTCCCGACGAGGAGATATTCATACCTTATCTCAACGAGCACAAGGACTGGAAGATGATCATCGCGCCACATGTCATTGGCGAGGATCACCTGTCGCAAATCATGCATCTGTTGGAGGGTCGCCGCGTGGTGCGTTACACGCAAGCCACAGAGGAGACAGTTGGCGAGGCCGACGTGCTCATCATCGACTGCTTCGGCCTGTTGTCGAGCATCTATCGCTACGGACAGGTGGCATACGTAGGCGGTGGCTTTGGTGTGGGCATCCACAACACGTTGGAGGCAGCCGTATGGGGCGTGCCAGTGTTCTTCGGCCCTAACAACCAGAAGTTCCGCGAGGCGCAGGGGCTGAAAGCCTGCAGCGGCGGTCTGGAGATCAGTGGTGCCGAGGAGTTCAAGGTTAAGATGGATGCGGTCATCGCTGCCATCAGCCACGGTAATGACATAGGCAAACACGCCTACCACTATGTGCTCTCTCACGCAGGGGCCTCCGACAAGGTCCTTGAAGCCTGCTTCAAGAACAAAGCGCAGTAAGCCACACAACAACAACATTCAATAGGACTAAATAAAGCGCCTTGGAAGATTCAGCCCCCATCGGGTCACCCTTCCAAGGCGCCTTTCTTTTTACGGCCCGCAAAACGATTAAAACGGGATATACGCTCAGACTCGGGCGCACGTCTGAGGCTAACCTGAAATTCACACCATAGTTATAATTAAACAACTAAGAGTTTTTTACGCTCAGACGCGGTAACAACAAATTTCCCGAATTAACGAATTGATATAATCGTTTTACGATTACCAATTGGAACGAATTTTAGATAACGCAATTAGAAAAAATTCGAAAATTCGAGAAATTCGTTGTTGCGCCGTCTGAGGCAAAAAAACAATTCGTTGTGAAGGCATAGCTCAGAGCCAAAGAGGCAAATGACACAAGTGAGGATTTACGCTCAGACGCAGTAACAACGAATTTCCCGAATTAACTCTAAGTTTGCAGAAGAATGCGACGCAGTCGCATAAATGTTAAATA
>ENA-OPML01000048-OPML01000048.1-human-gut-metagenome-genome-assembly--contig:-NODE-48-length-25766-cov-2.396134_pt1 | contig 25766 bp, 26 predicted proteins | sample MGYA00241526_ERZ501749 | MGnify/ENA primary metagenome ERZ501749 (study PRJEB25962, sample SAMEA2042647) | human gut metagenome | biome: human gut; feature: human-associated habitat; material: faeces... | reverse complement strand
CCACTGTAGGTGCATGAAGTTCAATAGTGTTCCTGACCTTATTTTCCTGTGGTTTTGTCCCGTTTTTGTCCCGTTTGAGATTTGCCTCACGGAACATAAAATCACAAAACACTGAACAGCAACAACTTGAATAAGTATAAGCGGACGGTATTGTACTAACCACCAGAACGGCCCTTGTCCACCGGTGAAAGTGGCATCCGTCAGAAACTCGTTTGTGCGGAATATTACATCATCAATCTCCTCTTCAAGCAGATTGATGCCAAAGTCTACCGCTGTACTGTCATTTGTCATACGCTGTTATCTATTTGTTTTATGTTTTACGGTTCCTGCATCGTTTGCGCTGTTACGCCACCTGTTGTATGATGCGGTTGCATTCTCACTAACCCTATGATGGAATTGTGTCATGGCTGCCACAATGTTGTCAGCTTGGCGTTTGGTAGCCAAATAACGTATTCTCAAAAGAAGATTGTCATTGGTCGTTGTTATCTCATCATATATGGCGAGATACTGCTTTTGCCGTTCGCTGTTTGGCATATATGCTTTCTTTGTGGTCTTAATGGCAAAGTCATACATTTTTCCAAGGTCTTCCCAGGCCGTTATCTCCTCGCCACATGTCTTTCCATTCAAACTACCGATATTTGATTTGAAAGCTCGCAACTTCGCTTGTATTCTCTCACCTTCAGTCAACCAGGCAATGTCTATTTGCCTGTCTGCGATGTTTGTAGCTTCCACCTTTGCCCGTCCTTCCAAATCTGCCTTGATACTGTCGGCATATTCCACCTGAGGCATAGAGGCTATATTTGCGGCCATACGCAAAGTGTTTTTGACGGATGTGGCAGACTTAGCTCCTTTTTTATAGCCACTGTGCGTAATGGAGTAGTATAAGTCCGGGGTGAGAACACCTGCTCCTAACTCCATAACTTGTATCTGCCCCATCTTCGAAGCATCATGGTTGTAGGTCATGGACTGACCAAATGTATTTACTGTAACCGCCATCATTATGATAGCCATTGCTATTTTATATGGTTTCATGTCGTTGTGAATTCTGTGTTAATAATCAAGCATTCCGGCTTCCATCCACCGCCCTAAGGCATCGTTGGCCACCTCTCTTATGGTCTTTGATCGATACAGCTCTGATTTCCAATAACTCGTTCTTGCCTTTATGAACTTCCAAGTCTGGAAATAAGCCGTGTTAACTATAGATTTTATACGGTCTAACGATTTGTTGATATTCTCTATCATCAGCATCATTGACGCTGTAGTACAATGGACTTTGCCACTGGCATAGGCAGCGAGTACTGTTACGGAGGTGTATAGGTTCTGACACTCTGCAGCTAAATTCCTCACGGCTCTGACGTTGACGGCAAGCAAGAGGGTGTCGGCAGTTTCAAAACGCTTTCGTTTTACAATTTTTTCATTGAAGTCCGACAACAGTGACTTGTACTTCCCGATTTTGTCTGATACAGTATCATAGGTTCGGTAAACGTTAAAGCCTGTACTGACAGTGTTGTACACAAGGTCTATCACGTCAAACGCTTTGGTGTATTTGTCAAGTTCCAAATTGACATCTCGGTATTCACGATGTGTTACCTTGCTTGCCTGATGCAGGAGCTTGTTGCTTTCTTCAAGCGTGGATCGTGCCAACAATAGACTGCGTTGCTTCTTGTGGTCGTTGATGTATGCTTCTATTGTGGGAATGTCGCGTGGAACAAGCTGTGCCTTTACTCCAATGGGTGACAGTTGGAATATGCACGTCAATACAAGCATGAGCCATTTCAGCACATGGTTGTCATTATTTTTTATATTACCTGTATTATTCATTTTACACATATTTATATGTTACTGATATTACTCATATTCATTGTCTTCGTCTTCCCATTCATAGTATGCACTTCCGCTGTTATGCAGCCATCGTCTACGACAACGTTCCGCAATAGTGAGCTTCCTGTCTTTGTCTGCATTTAGCTTGGGAACAAGGTCATGTACCCAATCTAAGAGGCTATGCTTGTAATGGAGGAACTTTTCCACCATTACAAGGTCGGTATATATCTTTGCAAGGCGTGCCTCTATGCTTCGGGCAATTTCCAGTCTGTCACTTGCCCATAGCAAATGCCTGACTCCATCCGTGTCATCAGTTTCTATTCCTGGAGTCTTGGAATATTCTACGGTGACATCGCAGTTGGGATGATCTTTGGCAAGTTCGCTTATCCGTTGGTTGACGAGTCTTGCATTTTCTTCATCTGTGTTATTGGAATCCAGTTCCATAGTCTCAACAACGGAGGTGTCACTCCAGCTGCTCGTCAATTGCCAGTCTATTTGCACGATTGCACGGTGTATCTTGATGCCCAGGAAATACTTCGGTTTTCTCGCAATGGAAAGAGATGCTTTGAAGGTGACCTCACCCTTGACACTGCCCACAGTGCCATGACGGATGAACGTGTAGCCAGTCCAAGAACCATTGTCCGTCCATGTGATGCCGTAAGCATCTTTCATGGCCTTCATCAGTTGCGGTATTCTGTTGTAATCATCCGTTTGAGCCTTCTCTCCATCTTCTGCTTCCTTTATGGCTTGTTTGGTCTGGACGATGATGTCATTGGTGTTGTCAAGCTGCGACTGTAGTTCATTTATCTTTTTCTTGTTATTTTCGTATTTGGTTCGATAGGTGTTGTATTCCTCAGTTGTGGTAGCATTGGACATCTTGCGTAACAACTCGCTGTTTTCTTTGTTGAGCGCATCCAACTCCTTTTGTAAGTAGTCAACTTCTTGTTGGAGTTGTGTGAGCTTGGCTTCAAGCTCACCAGTCTGTACCGCTCCACCATCACCGTTTAATGTAGAACGCATGGAGCAGCTCTTTGTATGCTCACTTACACTTCTGCCGCATTTGTCACATTTGTAGGTTGTGCTGCCTTTTCCTAATGTTCCTCCATCATGGCAGGTTATACTGAATGTAGCTTTAGAAGCACCTGCTATCTTGCGTGCATCTGTGGCAGTATAGTAGTGTCGGGTGTCATAACCTATATAATAGGTGTAGTTGGACTCGTTGGGATGAGTGTTTATATAGTCCTGCAAGTCTTCGGCGTTGTTGATTTCCTGATGGTCACCATTGGCATTATATTGTGTCAGCCTTGCATTCATCTGGGCCATAAATGTATTCCAGTCCATACTGTAGCTGTCATAGACCGCTTCGTATACTTCTTCTTTTACGTCCCACGATTTTGTTACATTGATTGAATAAGCGTATGCCTTTGCATATTGCCCACTTTTCTTTTTGCTCAATATGTAGGCGGAAATGTAGTTGTTTATTCTATACGTGTTCCGAGAGTCTTGCGTGTTTAATTCCGCAACCCGTTTTCTGCTCCATCCTGCATGAGTCTCTGAATTTGAGAGTATTGCCTCATATTGGGAGGAACTTGGAGAAAAGTCGGGATTCTTTGTACTTATCCTATACCAATGGTCTCCATACAATATGGCATCGTCATCCTTTGGCGGAACGTAATCACAAAGTGTTTCCGAGCCGTAGTCTCGTCTGTAGATATACACTCTTTGTGTATAGTATTGACCTTGCGAGGCCTTGGAATAGTCATCAATCCATCGTGTGAGATTATAGTCACCAATACAGAAAAGGTCTTTAATCTTATCTTCACCCACAAGTCTGTTCAACACGTGCTGCGTGGAACTATTCTTGAAATCAGCATACAAACCGCTTGCATTATCCACAAATGTCAATATGCTGCCAAGTTTCTGCTGAAAGGTTCCACCGAAACTGGTTCCTTTCAGCAATTCGTTCATTCCATTGTTAAAACCGGCATTGGCCATACCAACACCTTTTCCGATAAGATTGTCCAAGTCTTTTTCCAAATTTTCTTTGGTAAAACTGTTTTCTATGTCATCTCCAAGGTGTTCAAAAAGATTCTTCCAATCGATTCCACCTAATTGGGTGATATTGAACACAGCTTTCAGTTCTTCGGCTATTTGTAAAAAGGCTATATCTTTAAAGCTGAGGGTGCTGTTTGTCACAACACTCTCAAATTGCTGGCAAAGGGACTTTACGTCTTCTGTTGTTTTCAAAAGATAGCTGCCCCAGTAGATTGCCGTAGAAGGATCCTCGACCATCAGCTGTGCGCAGGTGATGGTCTTTGGAATAATCCTCTTGCTTACTATGTTATAGATACGGTTATAATAGTAGTTCTCTTTCTTGTCGTCCCAAAGATTGAGATTAGTAAGAGCCTTTCTGTCAAGGTACTTGGAAGAAAAGATACCTGCACTGGCAATTTCAGCCGCTTTATAACTATCATAAATCTTTTGAAGGTTCTCATTGTGAAGAGCCTCCATTGCGGCCTCTGTCGTAAAGGCTTCCGACATGGCTTCCATTGTATTGTAATCCACATTGACACTGGCATACTGTGCCTGGACTGTGTTCACAGTCAAGGAGAATATGATGGTTAATATGATGGCAAAATGTCTCATTATCTTTGGTTTTATTGTCTATTTATTCTGTTTCAAGTTAAGTACTTGCCCTGCATTGTTCACTTTTTGCGCAAAGGCAAGGGATTTGCTTATGCCCGAAAGAGACCAGTCACGGCAATAGGCTTCAATGGCTTCCTGATGGCTGCATTGAAGTTGTTCCTTGTAGAGTTTCAATGCCTCTTTCTCGGCTCGCTCTGTAGTATAGGTCATGTAACATTCCCTTGGTTCCTCGACGCCATACACGTCACTGGCCAGACCTCGACGGATGAAGACTTCTCGAAAAAAACTTCGTCCCTCCGTATTCTCCAGACGGTTGATTGTGAATATCTTCCTGCACTCCACATCAGTCAATCCAAGTACAGCCTTGATGTCATCAAAACGCTCCTTGAACTTTCCCTGATCGAGAAGAATGGTAACATCTGAATTGTTGATAATGGCTTCCTTGACAATCGGACTACCAATAATATCCTGCAACTCCTGCGTAACGACACCCACCATAGCCCAAAATTTTCGGGCTGTTTTATACAGATACTTGATGTATTCTGCCATCATTGGGGATGCCACGGCTTTCCATGCTTCTTCAATGACAAGCACCTTGCGGTTCTTTTTGATGCGCATCTTTTGGATAAAAACATCCATAATGATAAGCGTTACAAGAGGGAAAAGAGTCTTGTTGTCCTTGATGGTGTCAATCTCGAACACGATGAAGGTCTCGTCGAACAGGCTACTGTCTATGTTCTCATTCAAAGTTCGCTCATATGTGCCGCCACGGTAGAACTCTGACAAAGAGTAGTTGTATGAAGACAAGTCTATGCCTGTAATCTTATTCTCGCTGCAGATATAAGGAATGCGCTCAGTACTGTATTCAAAGAAGCTATTGAACGACAATTCATCAACAACCAAAGCCTTGCGTCTGTCTTCCATTTCCTTAATCTTCTTCCAGATACGTTCCTCCACCTCTTTGTTGGTGTCGGTAGGCTTGCCCTCTGTGGCAGTCTCAATGAGGAACTTCTTGTGCAGGGCATCTATCTGGGACTTGTTGTAGCCTTTAAAGCCTACGAAATAGGCTTCGTAGTACTCCTTGATAACCTGCTCAATAAGCAGCTCCTCTATCTTTGTCGGTATGGCGGAGTTGCCTTTCCAAATGAGCATGATAAGGTTCTTCAGAAAGTCCATTTTCTCCACGTTCAACTCCTCTCGTTGTATGCGGAAAGGATTCATTGTGATAGGATGTTCTTCCGTATAGCTGATGTATTTGCCACCGACGTACTCACACAGTCCCTCATAGGAGTTACCGGTATCAACCATAACTACATCGGTATTCTGCTCCCATAACTGGCGTACTACACTGTTCATGTGGAACGATTTGCCACTTCCACTTGGACCCAAACAAAAGAAATTGCTGTTGTCCGTCAGTTTCCTCTTGCCTTCCTTACCTGAAATATCAATGGCTACAGGCACACCTTGTCGGTCTGTGTAGTATACCTTCAGCGGAGTGTCCTCGCTCTTGGGGAGTTTTTCCTTATACATCAAGCATCCGGCAGCATCGCTTAGGGTAAGGAATCGGTCATAGTCCTTGTTCAGCGAATAGCAGTTGCCAGGGAAGGTGCTGACGAACAGCTCCAATTGGTTGTAAGCTCTTTGACTTATCTGAATGCCGATACGCCCGAAGGTATTCTCCAGATGGTTGGTGCATTTTTGAAGATCCGCTTTCACATCGACAGTGACCACAAGGTTGAAGTGACAATATACAAGCTGCTTGTTTTCTCTTGCTATCAGCTCTTCTACCTTCTTGATGTCCTCTACGGCAATCTGATTGCTTGGGTTTGGAAGTGAGGCATGGCGATTCTTCTTCTTTGCCAACCTACTCATCTCCTGCTTCTGACTTGGCAGGAAGATGACTTGGTTGAAGACAACACTCTTTGCTTCAGGAATGCTGTCCACCATAGACATCAAGTCCACAGGCATACTGATATTGTTGACCTCGATGTTGGTATATGGACGGATAAGCGTCGGCAGGACAATGTTGTCCACATCCACCAAACTATATACCTTGAACTTCCTGTCTCCGATGCCGATTTGGTCATCCTTGACATTGAAGTTGTTCAAAGAAACATTTTTGCTCGTGTAGTTCTGGGAAAGATACTGGTCAACATAGAACTTGGCTTCACTGGCAGATAAGAAGCGTGAAGAAACGCCACGGTCACGAAGCTGGTCCCTCACCTTGCCGACTTTGACAAGAAAGTCTTTCCATTTCTTGTCATCATAACTGAACAGACGGCTTTTCTTGTTCTCTTGGGTAATGACGATATATGTGCTACAATCCGTATACTCTCTTCCCTTGAAGTACCTGAAATAGCTTTCAGACAGGAACTCCTTGTTGCCCTCGTCCGTACATCGGAACTTCTTTTTCGTGAAAACATCCTGCTTGTGGATGGAATAGCCTTCACCAAGGGTTGACATCAGTGATGACAGCAGATTGGAGAAAGAATTATACTCATTTATGTCAGCGCAGTATTTCTGTACTGGGTTCTGCATTGTAAGTATGGCAGAAAACTCACCGGTCTTGGTGTATAGCACACCGATACCATCTATGTCCTCGATGGAGAAATAGATTTCCTTGAAGATTTTGGCTCGTTTGCTCCCTGTACCGAAAGAATACACGGAAATTGCCATGCCAAGGCATACGGCAATCAGAAAAATGAAAACGTAAATGACCATTGCTTTTGTTTATACAAGTAAGGGTAGACTCTTACCGCCGTGGATCGAGCCTACCCGTTGATTGCTTACTATGTTATAACTTTACATTTTCCATCGGCTGTAAATGATTTCACAAACGCTCTCTGTAAGCATAGACATAAATGCCCTTGTCGTTTTTCTTTGAGTAGAGTCCTTTTCGTTGCTTGACCATAATAAGGCCAATTCCACTACTTATGGAAACTGCAGCAAATGCCAATGCGACAAGGAAACCAACCAGAGCGTAAACCAACATGAAGCCCAATATGCCGACACCGGCGGTGACGGCAGCCCAAGTGATGTAGCGTCCCTGAAGTCCCATGAACTCCAACGGACGCTGCAATCCCTTAAACATCTGGTATTCCATGTTTGTCTCTACTGTCTGTGCCATAACGAAGATGTGTTATCAGCCTCCGATACCGAAGAATAGCGGGAGCGCATTGGCGGCGGCAATGAGGAAGATACAAGCACCGACGGTCATCATGATCTTCTTCTTGACATCCTGCTCCTCGTTGTTCATGGCGATGTACACAGAGATGGCACCGACAATGGCAACGATACCTGCAAGAGCATAACACAAGTTGACTACATACGGAATGTACTTAACCAACTCGGATGCGACCTCCTCCAATGCGGAAGTTCCTGCATCATAGCCAGTACCGGCTAGGTTCTGCGCAGAAGCACCGATAGGAGTTAGAGCGGCAATCGCAGCACCCATTATCATGAGTTTTGCACGATTCATTGCGTGAGACACTTTCGCCTTAATGGAAGTAAAGACGTTTGAAAAAAACTGTTTCATTGACTTTCTAATTTTTTAGTTCTACAATTTGTGATAACTCTATTTTTTTCGCGATTAAATAGTCTAAAATACGAAATTCATGTCTTGATAGCCGAACAATGCTGGCATGACAATTGAAGCACCGATCATAAAGAGAATGCCACCGAAAAGCATCATCATGCTCTTGGTGATGTCTCCCTCATGGTAGTTCATCTTTATACCGATTTGCAATGCGGCAACAATCACCACAATACCTGCCACGGCATACAGAATTTCCACAGTGTATATCATCATGGTGCCAACAAACGCGGTTGCTTCGGCAAGTCCATCCGCTCCCCATGAATAGTCAACAGACCCACATCTGGCAGAAACATCTTGAATGCATAATATAGCCAATAGTGCAGTGCATAGTCTGTATGGGATATTAGCATTGGGTGTATTCATCTTGGAAGTCGATATTACTATGTTCTCTGTTTTCTCGTATCTCACTGGCAAGTTGCATTGGGTTTCTTAATCCGCCCTCAGTCTTGCAATCCACCAACCTTTGGTTTATTGCGTCTATTCGCTGAATCAAGGCTGCGTCTTTCTCATTGTCAATGATGGAGCTGATTGCATATTGCGGTTGGGTCAAATCCTGGTCAAAAGCCTTGCTTTCATCAAAAAGTTCTTCCTGCTTTTCTTCTGATGTGGCTTCTTCGTGGAACATTGAAGTTGAAATAGGAGCCTCTTTGTCATCGTCATTCTCGGGATTGTCTTCCTGTGATGACTCGTCTTCCATACCCAAATGATTGTCTCTATTCGCGTCTGTCGGAGTTTCTGTAGTCTCAGGCAGGATGCCTTCGTCTATTGCTGGTGCAGGTTCTGTTTCTGCAGCTTCTTCGACTGGATTTCCCGGTGCCCCGGTTGACTCCAAGAATGAGAAACCTCCTGTCTTGGTGTCCTCTAAAACGGTCTGTGGAGCGTATTCTTCTTCAGCATCTTTAGTGTCACTTGCTGATATGGTTTCTTCATGTTCTCCTTCTTTCTTGGATTTCGCGTTTAGATCCATTGTTATTATGGTCGCATAGTACAATACATATGCGATGGTCAATACGATAGCGAAAATTATAAATGGACTCATAATCATTCATTTTTTGTTGGTAATTCGTGAATTGCGAACACAAAATTACCATGCATGGCCCACTATCTTTATATAAAGTTCCAAATAACAGGGGTTTCTAATGGGATAATGGTAGATTGGTTCTAACGAGAATATAGAATAGAACCAAAGAATTGTATTTTTCCTTTGTATTAGAATGATATAAATAGCGTAAGTGGCAGAGTGTTTCACAACAACCTGCCACCACGACATAATAATTGAGTATTCCTACACAATCAATTATGATGTATCGATATATATAATGATGTTCGAAGTCAGAAAAGATCCTTAACGTTCTTCTTAGGGTCGTCTTCTATTTTTCCATGTTTCCGCTCATAGTTACTGATGGCTTTCTCAAATGCAGCTTCCACTACATCTTTAATTTGTAACCCTTCACGAGTGGCGATTATGCGCACTTTCTTCAGAAGGTTAGAACTAACTATTGTACAGAACCGTTCTTCTTGTCTTTCTTTCTCCAGTTTTTTCTGCTTTGCTCTAGCCGACAATGGCTTTCCCTTCTTTCCTCTTTCGGACGTTCTTGGCGTGTTCGTTGTCTCCGATTGTGGGTTGCCCGCCACCGTAAGTCCTGTAAACAAAGCGTCCAGACTCTTGTTGTCCATAGTCAATCCTCCTATACTTGTGTCATTCTATTTAGAAACTCTTCTGCAAACAACAGATAATCCTTGGCTCCGTTGCAATTCTTGTCGTAGTCCAGAATGCTGCGACTTTCCAAGGGGGCTTCTGCAAGACGGATGTTCTTGCGTATTCTGCTATTGAAAACGATGTCACCTACTGCCTCACGCAATTTTTCTTCAATGCCCTTTGACAACTTGCTTCCTTCCCACCGTGTGATAAGGATGCCAGTAATGTGAGCTTGGGGGTTGAGCTTTCGGCTTACCATATTGATGAAATCGTTAATCATGGTCAGTCCCTTGAATGGTAGCACCTCAGAAACGAGAGGGATGACAATGTCGGTAGCGGCTGTAAAGGCGTTGAGCGTTACCAAACCCAAAGAGGGAGGGCAGTCAAGCAACACGAAGTCGTATTTTGCTGAGACTTCCGCTTTCTCCAGAACTTCAGACAGGATGCTCTCCCTTGCTATGGCTGTGGAAAGTTCCACATCAACCATGGCAAGTGTCAAGGATGCAGGAACGAGATGCAAACTGTCTGTGATTTCAATGACTGGTAAGGTCTCCACCTTGCCGGTCAGTGCTTCGTAGATTGTGGCTCCATCAAAAGAGGATGCCAACGAAGTTGTGAGATTGGCCTGTGCGTCAAGGTCAATCAACAACACACGGAAACCTTTCTTGGAAAGAATACTTCCAAGATTTGCTACTGTTGTGGTTTTGCCGACACCACCTTTATGGTTGGCTACGGCGATAATTCTTGTGCTCATTTCTCAAATTGTTTTATTATGTCGTTTAATATATTGAGCGTGACACTTCCTTATATTGAGAACTTTACAGCCGTACAATATTCTGAATTTTTCTGCTCAAAATTATATGCCTATTTCCCTTTATTATTCTCCTTTTCCATCAATACTTTGTGGGAATGGTACCAGTCTGTAAGCTGTTGGATGCTGATTTCCGTGAGTAGTGTCCTGCCAACGCAAGTCGCCAAGGCTTTCTTGCCATCCTTGGTATTGGGAAAACTGAGCACAGGCACTCCATTGACTCTGAACAGTGGAATGTTGTTGCTTTTGGCTGCTCGTTCAGCCTCAATGCCATAGACCTCAATCGAGTCGGTGTCCTTAATCAGCAAGGACAGAATGGAGCCGTCCTTTATATCCTTACTGTTGATGTGGACATAGGCGAGCTTTGCTTCCGTCAGTTCATCAGAAGAACGTTCGTTCGCCATCTGGTATGTGCTTTCACCGACTGCTTCTACATGAAACACAACGGGACGCTCTTTCACCATTGCATCAAGGTGGAGCATCTGACCTATCCGAGCGTTGATTTTGTCTTCTGATACCACCTCCTTGCGAAATCCAGCTTCTTTTAATCCTCCTGTTTCTTCCTTTGCAGTAAGGATGTAACCATTACGCACCCTTTCCAATATGAAGAAAAGAGGATAGATGTTATTTTGTGATGCCATATCGTTCTATTCGTTATTGAACTTATCTTTTTCTGGTTCAGAGACCGTGACAAGGTTGATGTCGTAATTTCCACAAATGGACTGGTAGTCAAACGCAAGCGCACGTTCTTGGTCAAACACAAGCGATGCACTTCCTGAATCATTGGCTTTTCTTGTCGGCTTTCCATTCTCGTCAAGGATATAGAACTTCAACGGAGAGTTAGTTTTTCCGTAGTAGTCCGGGGTCGATACAAGGTAAGAGAGCAATGACTCGTCTGGTATAAGAACCTTGCCTTCTCGTCTTGCTTGTATGTTTGCCTTAGCAATACAGATTTTCTCCCTTATAAAGAGGACGTATCTGTCCGTTTCAAAGTCTACCACCTTGCGCTGCTTGCCTTTTGTTGTCACTTTCAACGTTTTCATCAGGCAAACCTTGTAGTCCTGTCCTTCCCTTATGTCTCCAAGCTGTCTTGCCTTGGAGAACATCGACCAGAATACTGCTATCTCGTCCGTGCTGTTGCACAATGAATGTTGGTACTTCAGTCCCTCAATGCAAATGTCATGCACTTCTTTCTCGGAGAAAGGAAGCTCTTCCGCTATGGGATGCAGACAATAGTATGTCGCCAACATCATTGCCCAGTTGTTGATGAAGCGTTCTCCTATGTTGCTGTAGTCCACCTCGCTCTTTATCTCACCCAAGGCTCTTTTCCATGCATTAAACCATCCTGCATTAAAGTTGTCACGATAACGCATTAGGCTGACCGTTATATTGGTCGGACACATATTGCGCAATTTCATGAACGTCTGGTACTTGTCTGTTTCTTCCTTTGTTCGCTCACTTCTCTGAGACTCCAAGAAGATAACTCTTGAAAACAGGGCTATATCTGCCGTTGGCATTTCTTGCCCAGTGAGCACAACGCCACAGTCTACATTCGTGGACTCCCTTCGCTCCCCGTCTGCTGACCTTTTCGAGCGTCCGGCATTGTCATAGATACCTTTCAGAAAGTCTATATGCTTCTTGCTCAACGAGTTTTTGTATTCATCAAAATGAACGAGCATATTGCTGACTTCAGCACATTTGTCACCCATAGCATAGTAGGTGGTGCTGTCCAAATTGCTGACTTCTGGATTTCTCTGGAACAGATTGATGAGCGACAGTGCAAATTCTGTCTTTCCAGTGCCTTTCTTGCCGTAGATATTCAATATAGGGAAAGAGCGTGTCGTATCAGTGATGATGTCACGAAACAATGTGGCGAGGTAAAAGCAGATTGCTACTATACCATTATCTCCATATAACTCATGGAGCAACATGAAGTATTCTTGGGCAGCAACCTCACGCTTTGGGGCATGGATGAAACGTCTTTCATTGACATAGGCATTCTTGTTGCGCTTGTGTATCTTTGAAAGAGCTGGCAAGTAAAAATTCTCATTGTCAAGTCGGATGATGCCATAGTCATCGACAGGCTTCCACTTTCCTTCATATACAATACCATTGGTAAAAGCGTAAAAGCCTCTCTCACCTATATTGTTCCACCCCAATTGCGGTACTCGCTGTGCTTCTTCTGTCTTACCGTAGATGTATGCTTTCAATAACTCGTATTTTTCCTGTTTCTCGAAGAAACGGAAGTCTCCCTTGCCTTCGATTTTCTCTTTGAAGCGGTCAAGCTTTGTCACGTCGGCTTGCTGTAGCTCTATAGTTCGTTTGATGCGGTTTTCGTTTTCCAATTCAAAGATACGGCTTGGCTTGTTGTCATCAGCAATGAGGAACAATGGGCGAATGATGAAGTTCGTCCAAGCTCTTTCACGTCCTTGTGGGTCAAGGTCGTAATAGTGATAGCCCTTTCTGTAGAAACGATAGCCTTCAAGCTCATCTGACTTTTTGATGGCTTGTCTCCGTTTCTGCTCCTGCCGTCTTCTTGCAGCGTCTGCTAAAGCGCCTTTCCAAACAGAGGCTTTACGGTATTTGTCTTTCAGATCCGTCAACAGAGAAGCTTGAAGAACCTCCGATTGTATGTTGACAAGCAGGTCGCATACATCGCTGATAACTTTCAGCTGGTCATCGTTGGTGCTTTCCGTATCGTAGTGTTTGTCGGCATACCAAAGTATAAAGTCCTTTTCTGTCAGACCTTCCCAACGTTCAAGACAGGTGATGTACGAGTCTGCGTCTTGTTTGACGTTACCTTCTTTGGGTATTTCACGCACTGAGACTTGAAAACCCATCTCTGTTGCCAGTCTGCCATTGGCAAACACAAACTTTTCTCCAGCTCCAAATTTCTCACCATCCTTTGGCTTATCGCTGTCAGGGATGAAGCACAGACTACAACTGAACTTGCTGAAATATCCAAGTTGTTCCTTTGACCAACTGCCTCCGAGTGAGGCTATCACATTGGCTATACCCAATGATTGAAGACGCATAACATCAGGTGCGCCCTCTACAAGATACACCTTACCCGATTGACGCGAAGCTTTCATGGCTATATCAATGCCAAAAATGGATGTGCTCTTTCGGTATATAAGGCTGTCACGGCCATTGAGGTATTTGACAGCCGCCTGTGGATTGATACTTCTTGCCGTGAAGGTCTGCACTCTGCCATATCTGTCACGCTGCGGTATCATCAAGCGCCCACGGTAGAAGTCGTAGTAGTTACCTGGACGACTGTCATCATCTCCAAGCAAACCGATCTCAACCAGTATTTGCAGATTTAGTCCCTTATCCTTTGCATATTGAAGAAATTTGTTCCCTCTTGCTGGACTGTAGCCAAGACCGAATGTTCGGCAGAAATCCTTATCCCACCGTCCACTTGTTGAACCATCCGTTTTTTCGGCGTATCTGCGACACGCAGCTGCTTCATCATTGTCTGCTTCGTACTGTGCTCGAAAGAACTCTTGGGCGTACTGGTTATAGATATACATGGTTTCTGCTTTTCTGTCACGTTCCTCCTGTTCGGGGGTCGTGCTTTGGTCGAAAAGATCATGTGTATCGACATCGGGACAGTACATATCCAAAAGACATCGGATAGCGTCAATGAATCCAACGCCTTGGCACTCCTCTACAAAAGAAATGACATCACCGCTTTTCCCACATCCGTAGCATTTGTAACGATTCATTGTGGTGTCCAACATCAAGGAGGGGGTATCCTCTTGATGAAAGACACAACAGCATTTCTTTCTATGTGGTCCAGACGGCTTTAACACCGTGCCAGGACAGAGGTCTACCACGAGCTGGCAAATATCAACTCGTGATTTTACAATGTCTATGTATTTGTCTTTTATTCGCTTCATTATATACGTCGATGCTTAATATTTTAATACGACATCCTCCATTTGTCTTTCTCGATAATTGAAGTTAGTTCCTTTTCGACAACTGGCGACATGGGTCTGCCCATTATATTGCGAGCCCACCCCAAAATCTTTTGCTGCCAAGTGTGAGGAGAGCCACCGAGTGTCATACTAAGAAAAGCGGTAAAACGCCCTTTCTCACCGTTCAATAGCCTACTATAATAGTCTGCAATTTCCTTTTGTGTCATTTGCTTAATATTTTATCGCAAAATAATTACCATTCTCTGATTGTTTATCTGAGATTTTGATTATATTTGCATGCAAAAGTAGTACATACTTTGGATAAAACAAAATTTAATGCTCAATATATTGGGCATATTAGTACAAATTAACATAACATCATTATAATATTATATAGCATTATGTTGAATTTAGATTTAATAGACAACCTGTATGCAGGTTTGACAAAGGAGCAACAGCAGGATTTAATTAGCTTGCTATTCAAGAAAAGCAAACAGACAATGAGCTATTTCAGACGTACAAAAGATATTAGCCTCTCCAAGTTGGAGGTGCTGGCCGATTTCTTTCATATGCCGTTGGATTACTTTCGCGTAGGAAGTTCGTTTAGGGCAAACAATGTCAATGGCAATAACAATAATGTTGGCAACGTGTCTGTAAATACCAATCTGATGATAGAGAATGAGTCTTTGAGACGTGAAATATCGGGGCTTAGAGAAACGTTGAAAGCAAAGGAGGAAACTCTTAATACAAAGAATGACTTGATTGAAAATCTGAAAATACAAGTCAAGACATTGACCAGAAGTGAGGTCAAACAATAATTTATTTAAGTTGTAGGCTTTGGATATTAGACATATAAAGATACAGAACTTTAAGTGTTTAAATCGTTACTCGGCGACATTCTGCCCTAAAGCGAATGTGCTGATTGGCCGGAACGGAACAGGTAAAAGTACACTTATACACGCCTTGGTTAAAGCCTTGAGTTTTGTATTCTCTAATTAGTACTGATGCGATTTAATCGCATCAGTACTAAACTTAGATAAATCAACGTAAAACCTACGCAAAAGGAATATATGTGAACAAAAGGATGCTTTTTGTTCATATTCAGCCTACGGAGGTCAATTTGCATTCTCATTTTGGGAACATTTCAAGTAACCTCAAAATAACACGTGTTGGGTATCAATGCAATAGCATAACTCTTATACAATCCTACCAAGATTGCACAATCTAACCGTCATTTTACCACAACGCAATCTTGACTTACCCTAAAAAACTTGACACTTTTGGATGCCTAAAACAAAAGTGTATGAGAACAAAAGTAAAACGTGAAAGAGATCGTGTCCTAAATGAAGCGACAGGTCAGTATGAATGGGTATGGGTAGAATCCACTCGCTACATTCATGATGAAGAAGATCGAGTACTTGCTGCACTTGATTTCCTTAAAGGCGAGAATACGCCTGAGGAATTAGTTGAGAAACATCATATTTCCAACATTCAGGTGCTGTTTTCTTGGGTAGGTCGTTATCTTTCTGAAAATCGTTTAGTATCTTTGCAGGAGAACAACGATGACACTATGGCAAACAAAAGTAAAGACGAGCAGATCAGAGAATTGAAAGCAGAGCTCAAGAAAGCAAGAAAAGAGGCAGAACTAGAGAAACTACGTGCCCATGCCTACGACACAATGATTAACCTTGCAGAAGAACGATTCAATATTCCAATAAGAAAAAAATCTGGCACCAAACAGTAAGTCTGCTCCGCGAAGAGTCTTCACCAGCATCGATGAATACCCTTTGCAGGCTGTTTGGTTATAGCAGACAGTCGTTCTACAACCGTGAAGATCCAGACAATGACTTTGTCGATAATGCCTTAGAAACCATGATCGTGGAGAAGGCCAGAGAATACCGTAAGGATAACCCTGGACTTGGTTGTGCCAAACTATACCTCATCGTCAAACGCTTGTTTGAATCCACTGATCGTATGCCTGGACGAGATGCGTTCATAGAATTGCTCCGTGCCAATGGATTGATGGTGCAGTTGAAAAGACGTCGTCACTACAAGACAACTGACTCCAGTCATCATTACCACAAGTATGACAACTTGATAAAGGATGTGGTTCCCATGCGACCTAACGAAATATGGGTCAGTGACATAACGTACATAGAAACAACTGAGGGTGTGTGTTACTTGTCGCTTATCACGGATGCCTATTCTCATAAGATTGTGGGATGGGCAGTAGGACCGACCTTGGAAACCATATACCCATTGGAGGCACTGCGTATGGCACTGGCAACAATTGACGATGAAACAGCATCCCGTCTCATCCATCATTCTGATAGAGGAAGCCAGTACTGTAGTGCTGCATACGTTAAGGAGCTAAAGGCACATAATATAATGATAAGCATGACCCAAAGCGGTGATCCTCTCGAAAATGCCATTGCAGAACGCGCCAATGGCATCATCAAAACAGAATGGCTCTACAAGATGAGCATACCGTCAATAGAGAATTGTAAGGAAGAACTGACTCGTATCATACGTTTCTATAATACAGAACGTCCGCATATGAGCATTGGATACAAGACTCCCGAAACGGTACATACAGAAGTTGGAGAACAAAAAAGGTGTTGGTGCAATCCATGGAACAGACCTGCTACCACAGGCAGCTGATAGGTTTTTCTTAGCCATACAGCATCTCCTAAAATAATGGGCGCTGCCCCGAAAGACAACGCCCATACCACTATTTCAGTGTGATGCAGAAACCTATTGCTGGCGAGTTGCTCCTCAGCAGAGCTCGCTTCCTCTTCGGCTTCTGACAGCAAAATTACGAAATATTTTTATTTCTTGCACTAATCAAAGGAATAATCATTAACTTTGCAATTGGAATGCGAGAAGGTAGTAAAGCAAATCAGTTTACTGATGAAATCTTGTAAAACAAATCAGTTCAACTAACAGAACTTGTAAAGTAAAACAGAGAACTGAATAAAAGTAGTAAACCTAATTAGTTAATCGCATCCAATTCTGTCAACTAATTTTAGGAATAGTCAGTTTATATTGCGCGCAGAGCAAAATAACGTTAAATATTGTAGGTTTGCTACAGAAATGCACTATATTATTTGCGTATATAAAATTAAAAGTTTATTTTTGTAGCAAATTTACATAAATGTACAATAAGAATTTCAATACAAGTCATGATAAGAGAATTTTGGGTTAAGAATTATTTGTCCATCCGAGACAGACAAGAGATTAATTTCCTGGCCAAAGGTCCGGCATCGGAACTGGTGACTGAGGTTACGGAAGGAGTCTTTGTCTATAAGTTGGGCATTCTGTACGGTTCGAATGCTTCTGGCAAGTCGAATATGCTGATTGCATTAAATGAAGTGTTCCGTCTTTTGGTATTGCCAAAGTCTGATGCAAACAAGCATATAAATGGATTTATGCCGTTTGCATTGACCAAAGAGGAGCCTACAGAAATGCATGTATCATTCTATGCCCATGGTGTGAGATATGATTATGATGTAAAATTCAACAATCGTTTTATCCTTGCGGAGACTTTGAATTACTATCCAAACAGTTCAAGGGCTCTTTTCTATGAACGTACATTTGTGGGAGAGAATGTGCAGGCAGAGATAAAGTTCGGTTCGACATTGAAGTTGCAGCAGAAGACTCAGCAGACAATTCGTGAGAATACTTTGAACAACCATAGTGTATTGGCTGTCTGTCGGAAAATGGCACTTACAGAAGATATTATGCCATTCAATAAGCTGCATGGTTGGGTGATGGAGAACTATCACGATGTAGATGGCGACAGTGACAAAGAAAAGGGTCTTGTCGAAATTCTAAAGGATGCATATAAAGATGATAAGAAGAGACAGTTCTTTAATCAAATGCTTCAGAAAGCAGACCTGAATATCATTGACTTCAAACCTGTTCAAGAAGACAGATTCATTCCTCAGGATTTTCGTGAGCGAGTTCTGCGTGAGAGTATTCCAGATGACATGAAGGAGGCTTTACTGAGACCAACAACTGACTCCGTGGATTTTGTGAATCACTCAGATTCTGGTAACTTCGACATACCTTTGGGATGGCAATCAAAGGGCACGCTTAAATATATAAGAATCTTGGATGTGCTGTATGATTTGATCACGGGTGATCATGTATATTATCTGGATGAATTGGGTGAAGATCTGCATTATGACCTTCTTTTCTATTACTTGAATGTATTCTTGTTTAACTCGGAGAAGTCGCAGTTGATTATTACTAGTCAGGAAACGGCATTGCTACAGCAAGACCTGATAAATGAGAACAGAGGTGTAGTGTGGTTTGTCGAGAAAAACAGAGAAACAGCAAGTTCTGAGTATAACCGTGGCGATTCGTATGGTCTGCACAAGAACCTGTCGCTCTACAATTCGTATCGCATCGGCAGATTGGGCGCAAAACCAGAATTGGGTTCCATCTTCGTAAATTTGGAGGATTAACATGGGAAAACTTAGAAACGCAGCATTAATTCTCGGTGAAGGTCCAACGGAATTCTACTATTTCAAGTCGTTGTGCGATGTATTTAAGGGATTGACTATCAAACCTGACTACCCAAAGCATACAAACATCAAGGACTTGGCTGCTAAGATTGCAGAGGGTGTGACAATGGGCTTCAACCACATCTTCTGTATCATTGATATGGACACCAAGGATAGAGAACCGGAGCGTTCGCAATACGAGCGATTGAAGAAGAAGTATGTCCAACCAATTAGCAAACCTAAGAAAGGATTGTATTGTGAGGTGAAGTTCTTTGAGACTCACCGTTGTACGGAGTTGTTCTTCTTGTACTATTTCCGTTACACTTCACGTGCATATACTGACCAGGAGCCATTGTTGAAGGATTTAAACCAAAATGTGGAATACCGTAAGACGGCAGAGTTCTTCATCAAATGTAAGGGCTTGCACTCATACTTTGAGCGCAATGGCGGCTCGTTGGCATATGCAGTTGCTAATGCAGACCACTCAATGGATGAGAAGCTGGTAAGTGGTAGAAATTATACTTACTCAGAGCTCGGAAGGCTGATGGAAGAGTTAAAGAGGCTGGAAGTAGTGTAGACTATGGCAACAACGGAAGAAGAGAACAGGATGATGCGTCACAACAAGCCGAAATCTACGTTGCTGTGAATCTTCATTTTCTAGATAAGCACAAAGTCGAGTTCCGTGAACTTCTTAACTGGGCGAAATATATCCGAAAGAAAATCAAGGCAGGTACTTTGCCTGGAGAACAACGCCTTCTCTTCGAAGCTTTAGAAGCCAGTTGGTCAAACGAACATACTGGGGGCAGATGGAAGTGTGAGTAATGACAAAAGCAACCATGATAACAACCCACATCTGACGATTTGGTCTTTACGAGGATCGTAACCTCGGTCAGAACTAATGATAATAAGATTAACGATGGAAAATCCCAAAATATTTATATCGTATAGCTGGACAACGCCTGAACATGAGCAGAGGGTGTTGGATATTGCTACAGAACTGGTAGAAAGTGGCATTGATGTTATTCTGGATAAATGGAACTTGAAAGAAGGAGATGATGCTGATGTGTTTATGGAACAGATGATAGCAGATCCTACTATACAAAAAGTACTGATAATTTGTGATAAGATGTATTCAGAGAAGTCTGATAAGCGAAAAGGCGGTGCTGGTACAGAGGCGCAGATTATATCAAGGAAGGTATATGAACAACAACCAGATGAAAACAAGTTTGTAGTTGCTGCATTCGAGATAAATGAAGAGACATGTAAGCCATACCTCCCTGTGTATTATGGTTCTCGAAAGTATATCGACTTCACCGATCCTAACAAGTATGCCCAGAAATTTGAAGAACTTGTTCGTTGGGTGTATAACAAGCCGCTGTATGTAAAACCTAAATTGGGCAGAGTGCCAGATTATATTCTTGCTGATGACAAGAAAACATTAGGAACAACGGCAGCGTATCGACGAGCAATCTCACTGGTAGCAGAAGGTCGGACGAATGCTGTGGGGGCTGTTAGGGAATATTTAAACACATTCGCTGAGAATCTCCAATCTTTCCAATTGCCATCATGCCGCAATCATTCAGATTACTACGCACTATTTACAAATAGTATAAAGGATTTTGTGCCTTACCGTGACGAGTGGATAGAGTTATTGAAGAATGTATGTAGAAACGATATGATTGAATCTACTTTTGATAGTTATATGCGTTTCTTTGAGTATATTCATTTATATACACAAGAGAGACGTGGAGTGACGTATGTGTATCAAGAGGAAGAGGATAACATGAAATTCATAGAATATGAGTTGATGTTATGTTTTATCGCAGTCCTTCTGAGGAACGAATGCTGTATTGCCCTGAACTAAGTTGAATAAAAAAGTTCAAATAAAATGGGCAAAGAGAACAAAAATGAAGTATTAAAGTTCCAAGAACCAGCACTTCAACGCAAGCAATCTTGCATTAAGCGCCTATCAGACGACCAAAAACGTATGATACTGCACGCACATCTGGTAAATGGAGTCAGTAAGGCAGAATTAGCAAGAGTTTTTGGCATCAGACGTGAGACTATTTGGAGATGGATTAGTACCTTTGCAGAAGGAAGCCAGCCTGTAGGTAAGCCTAAAGGTGTCTGCTCCCGAGCAAAAGAGTATTCAAATCTAAATCCCAAGCCTATGCCTCAAAAGACCGCCAGTCGATTGGAGACTCCGGAAGAAGAACTCGCACGCCTCAGACGCGAGAACGCGGAGCTCCAGGAAGCATTGAAGATGGCAGAATGGTCAAATCATGCCAAGGACGTGATGATAGACCTCGCCGAGAAAACCTTCAACATTCCAATAAGAAAAAAATCTGGTGCCAAACAGTAAAGGAGCTTGCCACAGAGAAGGTCAAAGGCCAGACCATGGGCCTTCTCTGTCGGCTGTTTGGCAAGAGCTGGCAGGCTTATTACCAGCACAAGGACACATCGGCGAAACAGCGCCTGACAGAAGAGATGGTCGTGGAGTTTGTACGAGAAATACGCACCTACGACAGGGGTATAGGAGGTGCGAAGCTGCACGAGATTTATGTCCGCCGTTTTGGGAGTCATTACGCACACATGGTAGGCCGTGACAAAATGATGGACATCATAGCCCGCAACAACCTACAGGTACGCATGCCACGCAAGAAACCACGCACAACCGATTCTGCGCACGGTCTTCCCACATATCCTAACCTTGTCAAGGAAATCATCCCCACACGCAAGAACCAGGTTTGGGTAACAGACATAACCTATGTGCCAATATGGCTGAATGACAACGAATACATATTCTGCTATGTTTCAATCATAACCGATGCATATACCAAAGAAATAATTTCATGGTATGTGGGTGAAAGCCTTGAAGCATGGTGTAGCGTAGAATGTCTTATAAAAGCATTTGACACACTTGCAGAAGAAGACAAGACAGGCCTTATCCATCATTCAGACAGAGGTGTGCAATATGTCAGTGCCGCGTACACATCGCTGCTGCTTGATGCGGGAATCAAGATTAGCATGACGGAAAGTGGTGACCCTAAGGACAACGCAATCGCCGAGCGCATAAACAACACTTTAAAAAATGAACTGTTCAGAGATATCAAATTCCATTCTATAGCCGAAGTAAGAAAAGCAATGCATAAAGCCGTCGAATTCTATAACAACGAGCGTCCTCATATGAGTCTTAATAATATGACACCACATGAGGCTGCTTTATGCAAGGGCAAAATACAGAAAAAATGGACTAGCTACAGAGAAAAATATCTTGAAAATTTGGAAGTGTCAGAAGGATCGACTACTTTTGCAGCACAAACACTGGAAATGATTGAGTCCGTATCAAAAGACAATACTCAACTTTCAATAGGGTTAAGAGAATAAATTCAACCTTGACTAGGGTTAAGTAAAAAAAACAATCAACTTATAGTCGGGTTAATGTAAAATCCATTCAACTTTTTTCAGGAAGGTACATGCTTTGTTGCTGTTGCAGACTTGTTTAACACCTCGTTTTATAACAAGAAAGCAAGTAATGAATATGAAGCAACCTATACATACAGAGAGTTTGAACATCATTTGTACTCTGTCTATAATGAGAATCAATATGCTACGCAACGATATTATTCCCTTCTGGCGAAGATATTATACGATAGAATGGAATCATGTTCTGCTCTTTCGATAGAAGATATTTGCCAGGCTGATTTCGTAACATGGTTACATTTCCTGTCGAATAAGCAAGAGGAAAATTGGCGAAGTCGTTGGTTCCCTCATAGTATTTTATATTCATGCAATCAAAGACGCCCATTTGAGATTTTTGCACGTGCAGAATCATGCAAATACTTAGATAAGATAAAGGTGATTTTTGGGTATGATGGTCTTGAAGATTTCAAGATGTTGTATGACTACATTGAGAAGAATTCGCAGAGCATTGTACCTCGATGGCAATTTGAATCACCCGATGTCAAACTTCTGATGAATGTAGATAAATTAGGAATTCGCAAATGAAACACTTATATGTAATTGGCAATGGTTTTGATATACATCATGGTAGGAATACTGATTATCAAGACTTCTACAAATGGCTTCAAGAAAATGAAGAGTGGGATGTCCTAACCGTTATTGACGAAACTTTTGGCTATTGTGATAGCACATGGTGGAAACACTTTGAGCAGAATCTAGCATCGGCTAATACTCTTGAAATTGCATTGGAGGAAACTAGCGGGCACTATCCTGACTTTGGTAGTGACGATTTCCGTGATGCAGATTGGTATGAGGCTGAGATTGCTGTTGAACAAAGATTGGACGAAGCGTATTCTTTGGTCCGAGAAGCCTTCCATGGATGGATAAATCAATTGGAAGGGGGCAATCCAGATATGATGGTGGAGATGGAATTAGAAGATTCGATATTCCTGACATTCAATTACTCTGATACCCTCGAAAGTTTATACAAGATTCCTAGCGAACGAATACTGTATTTACATGGCAAGGCTAATACTGATGATGAGTTAGTATTAGGTCATGGTGTGTCACTACAGGATTTGGAAAAGGAAGTAGAAAGTCCAGCACCATCATTTGCTATTGGAAATGAAGAGGATGATGACTATTATGAAGAAGGTGACGACTATGTAACACAAAGGGCAAAGGATGCTGCTGTATCTGGAGTCTATAAACAGAGGAAACAAGTTGAAACCATAATTCAAAAGAATGAGAAGTGGTTTGGAAACCTGGGGGAGGTTACATGTTTGCATTTCTATGGCCATTCTTTCGGGGATGTAGATTTGCCATATTTCAGAAAGATTCTCTCTTCTGTCAACAAAGAAAAGGTTGAAATAGAGATAAATGATTACTGTGGGTATAACAAAGAGATTATTGATAGTTTCATGGATTCGGAAGGATTCACAGAAGGACAAGGAGAACATTGTTATCATGTAATGGAACTAACGGATATTCTCATAAAGAAATGACATTAATATGTTGTATTTTGATGAAGCAGGCTACACGGGACCAGATTTGACCAATGTTCAGCAGCCATACTTTACGATGGCATCTGTTTGTATTACCGATGAAGATGTTGAACTGATAAAGGCAGATATTGAATATGCGAAGTGGGGAACTGAGCTACATTTCGCAAACATGTACACGAATCCGCAAGGTCGCGCTGTTCTCAACAAATTGTTTGCTCACCCGCTAATGGATAATAAGCATATTCGGTTGGCTTATGCAAATAAACGATATTGCATCTATGCTCAAATAGTAAATACACTGATTGAAACGTTTTATCATGAATTGGGTGTGAACATTTACGAAGGTGCTGGAAATCTAGTAATGGCAAATCAGATGTATTATTGCGCAATTCTTCACCCCAATCAACCTCTGGTAAATGAGTTTGAGTCCAACTTTGTAAAGATGGTCAGGAACTCTACCGTTGAAGCTGTGGCTGATTTTTATCGTACAACAGATAAACTGCGTGCTGATAAGGATACCAGTGAAATGTTTTTGGACGTGTTATCGGAGATTCCGCTGACTATGATTATCATCCGTGAAGCATTGCATAATGAATCGTTTTATCTGGATCTGACGGTACCTTTGTTTTCAGAAAGTATCCAGAAATGGTATCAATCTACAGGTAATAAACATGACATACTCTTTGATTCTTCTGAGCCATTCTTTGCAAATTTGGGATTAATGCAATCATTGCGTGATATGGAACATGAGGAAACTTTAGTCGGGTATGGCGAGAATAAACATGTTTACCCGTTACCCGTTGGTAATATGGAGCTTGCAAAGTCTCATGAAAACTTTGGTATTCAGATAGCAGATGTTTATGCGAGCGCATTGAATTTCATTTTAACACCAAGAACAGATAAGTTCATTAAGTATCAAGAATCTGTAAAAGGACTTCCAATCTTCCAAGAAGTGGAGATTAACATAGCCCCTGCTTCAGCAGATTTTCTTGAGAAAAGAATGAAAGATGTGGACGGTATAGATCCTTTGGATTTTATATGTAAAAATTTAAAACGATAAGTGTATCCTGCATTATCATTTGAGAATATATAGATATGTCAAAAATATTTAGCTTAAAAATATCTCATTACCGAGGGATTGAGTGTTTTGAACAAACCTTTGGTGATAAAAACTGCATCGTACTTATTGGTAGGGGCGACTCTGGTAAGTCAACAATACTGAAGGCTATTGCTTCTATTTTGTCACCTGTTTGGAATACTACTTTTTCTGATTTGGATTTTACAAATAGGGATACATCGACTCCTATCGTAATGGAAGCCGTTGTTTTTGATGTCCCAGAAGAATTATTGAAGATCGAAAAGTATGGACAATATATTCAGCTTCTGAAAGGAAACGATGTCGTATCTGATTTAGAAGATCCAGATGCAGACCAAGAAAAGAAAGTGTTAAAAGTAAGGCTGACTGTGGATGATACTCTTGAACCAAAATGGACTATCATTAGCGATAGGGAAATTGGAAATATCTCGTTTGCGCATGGTGATAGAGCAAAACTGAATATGTTCATGGTATCAGACTATGTAGATAATCATTTCTCTTATTCCAAAGGCTCACCATTGTATTCAACATTCCGAAAGGGGTTGGACAAGGAACATAAAAAGGCTCCGGAAAAGAGGATTGTTGAAATTGTACGTACTGCATATGAAACTATAAGAGATGCGAATGTTTTTACGGAATTTGATGAAGCGACAAACGCTATAAAAGCGGCGCACCCGACAAACCCTGTGGACAAGCACACGAG